>BNJU01004300.1_pt1 | contig 125103 bp, 162 predicted proteins | sample 8539281 | NCBI WGS metagenome assembly BNJU01 (sample SAMD00202456, study PRJDB9452) | human saliva metagenome | isolation source: human saliva | place: Japan | reverse complement strand
AACATGTATTGCTGGCATACGCTCCTATCAAAACGCTGGACCATAAACCACGCAAACGTAAACGGCCTTACTGTCTGACAAACCTTGCCACCATTTCAAAAACGGCATAATCTTCCGAAAAAAATAACGAATTAAAAAATAAAAACAGAAAATGCAGCATACCCCACGTCGTCTGGAAAATTTTCACAGCCCCAGCGAAATTAACACCCATTTCCCATCGTCCACTTGTAACGGAATACCCAATGAACCAACCCTCAAAACCCTGCTGTCCCCCATTACCCCAAAACGGCAGACCTCAACCTCGCTCACAACCGCACGCGGCATCGAAAGGTCGCAGGCCGCGAAGCCGTATTGCGCACTGGGTCCCCAAAGTCTCCACCGTCTGCGGGGCTGTCGAAAAGACATTCTGGACAAGGCGCGCCCTACGCCACCGCCGAAGACCAAACTGCGCCGCCCTCGCCCTAGTGCAGCCCCACTCAGTTTTAACATGTGGCGGCCGCCATGAATACTTCATCGACGGCACCATCCTCTGGTGGCTTGGCGGCAGAACCCGCCGGCAAACCCGCCACCGTCTTCACCAGCACCTCCTCCCAACACGGCGGACAAGAAACCACCCTCTCACCATGATGCTCCCCTCCTGCACCATGTGGCATGATCACCAGCGGCATCCCCAGCACTGAATCCGCCCTCGGTAACACCCAGCGTAAGTGGTACCCCCTACGGCAAGAAAACCCTACGCCGCCGGAGCCACGAGCAGCAAACGTCCTGACCGCCGAAGTTGACGACATCTCGCCTGCGCACAAGGCAAACGGCTGCCAGAACTCTGCTGCATCAAAGTTGGCTTAAGGCGGAGCGCTTGGAAACTCAATCTGCCAAAGAGCTAGTAAGGTCGTCTGAAAACCTGATTTCCAGGGTTTTCAGGCGACCTTTACCAACATCTGCCCGCCGTCGGAAAGTGATACCTGCCATCGGCTACCAATCAGCAAAACCGTTACGACCAAAACCTTACGGATGATTTCCCGCTGGATTGATAGCATGGAGGCTGCCGAAATGGTTTGCCCAACACCCGCACGCGCAACCATCGGGATTCCGATTAGGAACGCCCTTTTCCCCGCTATCAAGAAAGCGCACACGAATGCCCCGATATCGAAGCCAGGTGAAAATCTTGGGAAGTAGCTGAGAAGCCTGCAACAACGACAATTTGCTGATGACAAACAGCGATGATGAAAATGCCGCCCGTGCCTGGTCCGACCGTCATAAAAACCGACAATCAGACAAGCAGACAGCGACGGCAGATATCTCGCCGCGTCTATCGTCTTCTTTTCAAAGCAAACGCACTTTACGAACAAAAGTTGCAGCAACTCTGGCGGGTAAAACGCAGCACGGCGTAAACTGATGGTTTCCCACGTGCGCAGAATCAGAATGACTTTCGCACCGACGAACGCCCTGATTAAGACAGCCGCAACGATGCCGACCGGCACAATGCGCCACACCGGAACAGCTGCTTTCATAAAGTTTCTTTTAATCGCAGCCACCGTACCGATGGTACCCACCAATTTTTCCTGTGCCAACGCGACCTGCGTAGCGGCAAGCCGACCATCAAACGCGAGGGTCAAACAGCCTGGCCCGCCTGCACAATAGTACCTCGACGCAGCCCCGCAATCAAGACGCGGGCAAACCAGCAGGAAAAGACCGAGATAAAAATAATCGGCGTGATGCTGCCGGAATAAATAGTGCTCCATGGATTGCTCTCCTCTTCATTAGATTTAAATGTGCGTGGCAGCACGCAGTGACCGTTTAAAACTGCAAAATCAGAGAGTATCCGTACAGTAGTGACCACCATGAAAATTGTCAACACTATTTATGTAAAAATAAACCCAGAAAAATCAAGTTAACCGCTTCAATTGGTTTCTTCTGCTAAAGATCGTCTGAAAACGTAATCGACTCCAGAAATAAAAGCCGCTTCAGCGGGGTTTCTTGTATCCGGTCGGGGCAGACCGTCCGTCCATATTTCGACCCGAGCTCCTGTTACTGTCTATTTTCCGGCGGGCACTTTCCGCTTTTTGACGGCTGGCCGCCAGTTGTTCGCGCATTTCGTCTCAAGATTTGCTTGGAAGATTTCGGTTTTTCCAGTTATCTGTCCGGTATCATTTTGTCGTTTGCGCTAATTGCTTTTGATGCTCTTGATAAAGCGCACCTCGATTCTTCGGAGACTTTGCGGGCAGTATGTTCGGCAGCTCTTTTTCAACCAAACCTCGGCGCGTTGTTGGGCCAAGATAGCGTCTCTTTGCGGCTTTTGCGCAATCTTCTGCTGTCTGCTCCAGAGGAATAGCGTAATGAGGCAGCGGTTTCCCTCACCGCCATGCTGTACTGACGTACTGCAAAGGCTTGCGGATCGGCAGCCATGTACAAAGAGTATAAAATGCCCGGCATAGTCTTTTGATAGTCTCATTGCTGCCGCCGCATACTGCATTCGCCAGCCTCAATCAGCGCCGCATCTTGCAGCATTTGCGCGGCAATGTTCGACCTGCTCCGTATTCAAACTGACGGCCGTCTTCTTTGCGCGGCGGCTGAAAAGATAAAATCAAAGCAAAGTAGCGCAAGCGTTAGATTGTTTCATGCGGTCCTCCTTTAAACCGGAATGATATTTTTCAAATAAGCATGACCCGCCGAGTGTCAGGTCTCACGACAGTACATTCATGCGAAGCTTTTCGACGACCGTCCATCATCCTATCTCGCCATCTTCTCCACGGATAAAGCGGCATCGGCTTTGGCGCGGCGTTCGCTTCTCCTGGCAACGGTTTTACGCGTGCAATTCGTCAACGGGAAACACCGCTATGGCGCGGGGCTTCTTCTCTCTTCCGCATACTGTTTTATCTTACTGTCCATATTGCGCCTCTGCCAGACGGCGCAAACGGTCGCGTTCCTCGCGGCTTTCCCGCACTCTGGCGCTTCCAACCCCTTATCGTCGAGATGATGGTGAAAGCTTTGTTTTTGAATTCCTCCTCCAGTCTCGGGAATATTGTCGGCACTCGATCGACTTTCGGATGGTTAAACAACAAAACCATAGACAAAAGGTCGAAAGTATTCGGCGGTCTCTTTATTGTCCCGATAACACAGTTAGCGAACCGTTCGCCATAGTAATATTGGTGTCTTTTTAAACAATTGCCCGCACTCAGCGGCAGCAAGCTTTTATCTGCCGCAGGATCGGATGGCGCACCGGTTTGATGCGCGGCGGCAGAAGCGGACAAACCGGCGAGCAACGCAAAAAGAAAATAGCAGAGGCTTTTTCGCCTATGGGTACTTTCAAGCAGATGGGAAAAATCATGAATAGTTTATATGTCTGATACAGCTTTCAGACGACGCTTTGCCTGTCAATATTTCAGGGCAACGAGCAGCCTTCGGGCGTGGTAATTTCGCATTGCGGAAGCCCTCCTGAAGCCCGACATTTTCGTGGTGCTACGTCTGCCAGCAAGACGAGATGTCCTTCTGTCCCAGGAAGAGGACTCTCCATCGTTTGCCGCTGCATTTTCCTGGGCAACAGCGATGCAACCGTTTCCTGACCCAAGCCCTGCTTTACACGGCGCATTACGCCCGCTCCTGTTCCAGCAGGTTTTAATCGCTTTCTTTCTTTCTGCGGCAGCACGGGAAGGGCGCATTGAGTAGCGGCCCAGCCACCGTCAAGATGCACTGCCCATGCGCCGTATTTGGACGGGACAGTGACGCTGACGACTTTCCGTAGGACTGCTGCTGAACAGAACGCGAGAAGATTGCGCGTACCCGCATTGTACGTATCTGCACGTCGAACTGCTCGAATCATGCGGCAAGTTCCGCGCGCGGGCGGTACTCTCCGACGCAGCCGTTGGCGTCGGCGGCACAAGTATTAAAACTCGCCAGCCTCAAAAAGATAAAAAGCAGCTCATCAGCTTATTCCCTTTGTTTGGTCGAAAATCTCTGCTTTCTTACAGCAAGACTCCTGATATAGAGTACGTCTGGAAAACTTTCAGGCGACCTTTGCCTGTCAATATCTAGGGCAGCGAGCAGGCTTTCAGAAACGGACAATCGGTATTGCGGAACACCGCAGATCCCGATAGCGAGGCTCTGCTGCTGGCACGACCCGGTCAATGTTTGACTCCAGTACGTAGAAGCTCTTCGATTGTGCCAGATAATCCCTATTGCCGGCAAGAGCGATACAAATCCGTTTCTGACCCAGGCAGCCACTACACACGGCGGCGCATATGCGACCGCCTTTTCACAGGTTTTAATCGCTTCTTTTCCGCAGTCACTGCGAATCCATGAGTGAAGCAGCGCCTGCATACGCTGTTTTAAGATTGACCGCCCGTGCGCCGTATTTGGACGGGACGTTGACGTATGACAGCGACTTTCAGAACCGTTTGCATCGGAACCGCGCTAGAAGATTGGGCGTGCGACATTGTATAAAATCTCGCCGTCCTGAGCGTGTACGCCACGATGCGACGGTGTCTGTGGCGGCTGGTACTCTCCGCCATGCAGCCGTTGGCAGAGACATTAAAAACACGCCAGCCCCACAAGATAAAACAGTGCTTTTCATCAGTCTTGTTCCTTTGTTTGGTCGTAATCTCTTTGCTTTCTTAAAAGTAAGAATCTCGATATCGAGGCGTCGGCTGTCGGACTTGACCTTTGCCCGTATCCAATACAGCTGATCGAACAGCCTTCAGCGACACTGGTGCATGCGAGCACCCAGGCCTGACATTTTCCTTTAATGCTGCGCTCTCCATGCACTCTGGGCCAGGCTCTGATCCAGAGCTTTTCGCACTGTCCACCGGATTTTCCCTGTGCGGCAACGGCACACAGCAGTTTACTGGCCAAGCATACTTCCACTACACACATGGCGCATTATGCGACCACTGTTCGCATGAGTTTTGATCGCTTCTTTTCGTGACAGCATGAGTACGCGAATCACAAAGTGCAGGCGCCACCTGCACACCTGTTTTAGGAATTGACGCGTGCGCCGCATTTGGACGGGACGTTGATGTGACGACTCGAGGCCGCCGCGAGACTGGTGGGATGATTGCGCGGAGCCATGATTGTAGCCGCATGCACACAATTTCGCCGAATTATTTCCTAAGCGGCAAATGCGCGCTGAAGTTGCGAGGTCAAATGTGCAGTCAGCCGTTGGCATAAGCATTCAAAACTCGCCAGTCCCAACAAGATAAAAAGCAGTCTCATCAGTTTTTCCTTGGTTTGAAAGATACAAAAGCTGTCCGAACATCTTGCATGATGGTTTCAGACAGCTTTTTTCAGCGTTTTAGCCCACTTTATCCCTGGCTGCGCGCTTCCGCATCGACATTCAGAGCTTCAGTTTGCCCTCGGCTGTGGCGGCGGAGAGAATCATGCCGATACGCCGAATTTCTGCTATTTTGCGCGGGGGCGAAGCTGGCGACGGCGATGACCATGCGGCCGTTCAATTTGCGGGTTTGGGATGGGGCGATCGCGGCGAGTTGGAGAAGATGATGTTTTCAAAACCGAAATCGTCGAATTAGTGAGTTTGCGCTGCCTTCGACGGCTTCGCAGTTCAATACTTGGCGACGCGCATGTCGATTTCGTAGTCACGAAGCCCGCTTGTTCGGCGACTTTTCGCATTTGCTGTCTTCAACAGGCGCGGCTGCGGCGGCAATGCTTTGTTTGTTGGCTTTCTGATTAAATCGTCCACTTGTTTTTTGCTCCAGACTCGTTGTATTAAATGTTCGTATTTTGCTGATGGCGTGTTCGCCTAAGGCTCTTCTTTTTGCGCGTGTTTGCCCAGGTAACGCGTCCAGATTACGGTAGGGAAACGCGCGGTGCTGGCGGCGGTCGGGCAACACGGGGCGAGGTAGGCGGTCAACATGGTGAAGGCGTTGATGGTGCCCGCTGCATACTGCAGGCGTTCGTCTTGACCTTCTTGTTTGGCGAGTTCCACGGCCTGTTGGCATCGACGTATCGTTCACGGCGTCCGCTAATGCTATGATGTCGCGCAGGGCGCGGCGTATCTGCGGTTTCGTACTGTTTTGATGGTCCTGGGCTGGCGGGCGAGTTTGCCAGCTGGGCCTGAAACGTCTTCAGATGACCTTCAAAGCGTCGCATGATGAAACCGACGCGCGGGCGGCGATGTTGATTTATTTGCCGACGAGGGTCGCTGTTTACGCGGCTGATAAAGTCCTGCAGGTTCAAATCGACAGTCTCAATTTTGCTGTTGAGTTTGGCGGCAATATGGCCAGCGCATCCACTCGAGGGTTCAGGCCTTGTTCCAGATAGGATTTGGCGGTGATGACAGCTGCCACGCGGTCGGACATTTTTGTCCGGTCCACGGTCAGGGAAGCCATGCGCATACACGCCGGTCGGGCGCGGTGGCCGGAGGAAATGCATGGCGGGCCAGAACAGGGCGTGGAAATAGAGGGATGTCTTTGCGCCGAGTGGTGGGTACATCTCGGTCTGGCTGTCGGCTTTGAAGCTATCTCGTCGGAAATCGATGCCGATGCGGTCGCACAGGTTTTTAAACGACGCCATGTAGCCGACGGGCGCGTCCATGCCAGACGTAGAAGTATTTGCCCGGCGCGTCGGGGGATTCTCGAAACCGAAGTACGGCGTCGTCGCGAAAATGTCCCAGTCGGACGAGGGTGCTTTCGCTTCGCGTCGCTTCCAGCCATTCTTCTCATCTTTGTTAAGGGCTTCGCAGCAGATGGAGCTGCCGTCGTGCCGCATGTTGCCGGAAGTCCATGCTTTGAGGAAGTCGGCGCATTCGCCCAGTTTGAAGAAAGAAGTGTTCGGATTCGCGCGCACTCCGGGTTTTGGCGCCGGAAACGGCGAGCACGGGTTAACCAGTTCGGTCCGAATAGGTCGTGCACCAGACTTCGCAGTTGTTCGCCGCATTGGTCTGGGCGTGGCATACTGGGCATTCGCGCTTGACAGCGGTCCGGGCAGGAGCATCTGTTTTCGGGGTCGAAAAAGCTCGCCTCGATGACGCGGCTTTCTGATTTTATGCTGGGCTTTCAGCGCGCGGTAAATGTCTTTGGGACTGTTTGTTTTCAGAATGGGTGCTGTAATAATTGTCGTAACTGATGAAAAAGCCGGTGAAGTCGGCGAGGTGCTCTTCGCGCACTTTGGCAATCATGTCTTCGGGCGCGATGCCTCTGATGGCGCGCGCGTAAACATCACAGGCGTGCCGTGGAGTGTCGTCGGCGCAGCAGTGGTGCACTCGTGGCCGCGCAGTTTTGAAAGCGCACCAAACGTCGGTTTGGATGCGTGTTCCGACCATGTGGCCGAGGTGGATGCTGCGTTGGCATAGGGCAGCGCGGAGGTAACCAGGATTTTGCGTGTCATGGTTTTATGCTTGAAGCAATGGATAAAGATGGGGAATTATACCGTAACGATGCCGGGCGGACGGGGAAGGTCGTCTGAAAAGGATTCCGTGAAGCGGGAACAGGATGGGCAACGGCGTTAGAGTGACGCAACTTTCGACCGGCACTGCGTTGCCTCGCCTTGTCCTGATTTCCCAGTCGGAAATTTAATCCACTGTATCTCAGTGGCAAAAGGTCGTCCGAAACACATCGGTTTTCAGACGACCTTTTCGACTCAATCAGGCATACAGGCGGACGCAGTAAGCCGGGTTCTGTCTCGGACAGTCATTCCTCTAGGCACACCATTACTGATGCGCTCACAGCAACTCTACGCGAACGCTCGGCGAGCAGCGTCAATGCGTTCTGTCTGGTCTTGCTCACGGATAGGTTTAGCCTGCGCAGCCCAGGTTACCAAGTGCACGGTGCGCCTTACGCACCTTTTCACCCATACCCGTGCGCCCAAGGCGGCCTTTTGCGTCGGCGGTACTTTCGCTTTCTGTTCCACTTTCCGTCGCGTTTCCGCGCCCGGCCGTTAGCCGGCATCCTGCTCTGCGGAGCCTGGACTTTCCCTCCCCGTGGCGCTCTTACGCGATACGCGGCGGCTGTCTGTCCGACCTCGTATGAAACGCGGATTATAACACAAAGCCAAATCACAAACCGTTTGACCACCAAAAACCGCCTGTCTAAAAATTCCACCCATTTCGCAACACATAAAAATTCAAATAAAATAAACTATTTATAAACAAAAAGTACCGTTCGTCAAATAAAATGAATGACATGTTATAAAAAGCCCATAAAATGAGATATCACGCAACAGCCTTTAAATATAAAAGTACATTACGATGAAAACTATCCCACATATCCTGTCTTACCTTGCTCCTATCCTTACTTAAGTTGCCTGCGGAGAGCGGTGGAGGAGGCGGTTCGCCTTCAACCGCCCTGCAAGCGATACCAACCAACCCAAAATAGGAATGCAACGCCGAGATGCCAAAGCGGGACGTGAGAGCAGAACGAAAAGCGGCTGAAGAAGCCGAGAAAAGCCAAAGCAGAAGCCGAACGCAAAACGGCTGAGGAAGCTGAGAAAGCCAAAGCCGAGGTTGAACGTAAAGCGGCTGAGGAAAGCGAGAAAGCTAAAGCAGAAGCAGAACGTAAGGCTGCTGGAAGAAGCTGAGAGCTAGAGTAGAAACAGAACGAAAAGCCGCTGAAGAAGCTGAAAAGCCAAAGCTGGAAGCTGAGCGTAAAAGCTGACTGAGGAAGCTGAAAAGCCAAAGCTGAAGCTGAGCGTAAAGCGGCTGAGGAAGCTGAAAAAGCAGCTGAAAGCAGAAACGTAAGGCTGCTGAAGAAGCCGAGAGCTAAAAGCCGAGGCTGAACGTAAAACTGCCGAAGAAGCTGAGAAAGCTAAGGCGGAGAAGCAGAACGAAAAGCCGCCGAAGAAGCTGAGAGAAAAGCCAAAGCGACAGAACACGCAAAAGCCGCTGAAAGGAAGGCCAAAAGCCGAGGCTGAACATAAAGCAGCTGAAGAGGGCTGAGTGCTTAAGGCGGAAGCTGAAACGAAAAGCCGCCGAAAGAAGCTGAGAAAGCCAAAGCGGAAGCTGAGGCGTAAAGCGGCTGAGGAAGCTGAAAAGCTAAGGCGGAAGCAGAACGTGGTGGTTGCTGAAGAGGCTGAAAAAGCTAGAGGAGCGGGAACGCAAAGCCGCTGAAGAGGCTGAGAAAGCTAAAGCCGAGGCTGAACGTGAAGCTGCCGAAGAAGCTGAAAAAGCTAAGGCGGAAGCTGAACGCAAAGCGGCTGAGGAAGCCGAGCCAGCAGAAGCCAGGAGCGCAAAGCCGCTGAAGAAGCTGAAAAAGCCAAAGCAGAAGCAGAAACGTAAGGCTGCTGAAAAGCTGAAAAAGCTAGGGTAGAAATAGAACGAGGAGCGCTGAAAAAGCCAAAGCCGAGGCTGAACGTAAAGCCGCTGAAGAAGCTGAAAAAGCTGGAGTGGAAACGGAACGTGGCGGCTGAGGAAGCTGAAAAAGCTAAAGCAGAAGCTGAACGAAGCGGCTGAGGAAGCTGAAAAAGCCAAAGCGGAAGCAGAGAACGCAAGGCGGCTGAAGAAGCCGAAAAAGCTAAAGCCGGAAGCAGAACGCAAAGTCGTGAAACTGCTGCAACCCAACAAATCGACGGCTATTGTAAAATTTCCCAATCAGGAATGGGAAAGGCGATGATATTTCCCATCGGCGACATCAATATTCTTGAATTGGACGGACAAATCGCTGTTGCCCGAAACTGAGCCTCAAAGGGCTGCAAGTATTCAGTAATGTGAACGATCTGTCTTGGTTGCCGCCAATCATCTGAAATACGGCCGCTACGGTTTTATGGCGAGAAAGTGAAAACGGTGACATCCACACATCGTATATGTTCTACCAAGGCGTTATTACTCCGGAAGCAGCGATGCCTCAAGAGGGTCAGGCTTTACGCGGTTATGCGCTTTACAGCGATGTCGGACAAGCCAATAGGTTCAGCAACTCCATCTTTTATGGTGGACTTCGGCCGCAAATCCTCTCTGGTGCGGTTTACTCAGAAAACGGTGAATTTGATGAAGTGAATCTGGCAAGGTCAAAATCGTCGGCAACCGCTTCTTCCATGTGGATGAGAAAGAACAAAAATCATGTCAGGTGGTTCCTCAGCTTTCAAACAGAAGAAAGCTTACCGGTCGATTCGATCATCTTCTGGAATCTAAAACGGTACGTTTGGTGCCCGCCGCTCTGAAAAAGAAATGATTTTTACCGTATCATCAGCTCAAAGGTCGTCTGAAAACTTGGAAATCAGGTTTTCAGACGACCTTTCCGTTCAGCCAAGAAAGCAGCCCATAAAATGCTACAATACCGCTTTTGATTTTTGCCCGCATCATCATGAAAAAAGCCCCAAATCCTTTGAAGAAGCCTCGCCCGCCTCGAAAACCCTGACCCAGTCCGCAAAAGCAGCGAAAATGCCGCTGGAAGACGCTCTGGCAGCCTATCAGGAAGGCAACGAGCTGGTCGATACCGCCAAACCAAGTTGGCGGAGTCGAACAAAAAGCTGCAGAGTATTGGACGCGGGCGAACTGAAGGAGCTGAACCTTGAACCCGGCGAATGAATTGAAAGCATAGCGGCAGAGCTTCCAAGCGCAGACCGAGTGCTGCTGGAGCGTTTCCTGCCGTCCGAAAACCAAGTACGTACACGCTGCACAGAACCATGCGTTACGTTACCCTCGGCGGCGGCAAACGGCTGCGCCCGCTCTTAGTGACTCGCCGCGTCCGAGTGGGTGATGCTGACCAAAACGCCGTCCGAACAAGCTTTCACGGCGGCGAGTGAAATGGTGCACGTCTATTCCTTGGTCCACGACGACATGCCCGCCACGGACAACGACAGCCTCGCGGCGCGGCAAACCGACTCCGCCGCGTGAAATACGACGAAGCCACTCGCCCTCTTGGTCGGCGGCGCGCTGCAAAACCCAAGCCTTCGACGTATTGAGCCAGTCCGACCGGACCGCCCGCCGAACGCCAACGCCATGTTGACCACGCTCGCCAAAGCATCCGGCAGCAGCGGTATGGCGGGCGGACAAAGCATCGACCTTGCCAACGTCGGCGAAAACCACGACGAGGCGCAGTTGGAACAGATGCACAGCGCAAAACCGGCGCCCCCATCCGCGCTGCCGCCGTGGCTGGGCGCGCTTGCCCGCCCTGACTTTGGATTCAGACGACGTCCGCACAGCAAACAAACTACGCCGCCAAACTCCGGCATGCATTCAAGTCATCGACGACGTGTTGGACTGTAAGCTGATAGCCGCCACCCTGGGCAAAACCGCCGGCAAAAGACAGCGACAATGACACGACCGACTTACGATCAGGCGATGGGCCTGACTGAAGCCGCCCGCACCTACGCATGAAACTCCTGACCACCGGAAGCCGCCGCCCTGCTCGAACTCTTCGGCGCAAAAGCACTGCACTTTGCGGCGCTGCTGGCGGAGCCATGGTTACTGCTGCGGAAAAATTAATCTCTGGAAAGTCATTTTCCTGCTACCACTTTCAGACACAGCGTCGTCTGAAAAATCAGTTCCAAGATTTTCAGACGACCTTTGTATAGACGGCGTTTTATAGTTGATTAAATTTAAATCAGAGCAAGACGAGGCACCATACTGGTTTGCAGTTAATCCACTATAATGAATCATGCTTTATTTGCAGAAATCAGTAGCGTTGTTTAAGTATTTCCAGGAGAATACGACATGAACATGCACAAAAATACCCGCCTCACCCGCACCACTCGCCAAAGCCGTTTGGCTGGCTCACACGCAGGAAAAGGAAAGGTCACCTCCTGGCACGCCGCTACCAAGTCAGCCGCGTCACCATTTACCGCGCTTAAAGCCGCAAGGGCCAAGCTGCTCAAACCCGCAAACCAGTACCAACAACCGTTTCAAACAGGCAAAGTACGGAATGAAACGCCTGGCCAGGTAGAACGCGGCATTCAGGAAAAACCTCAAAAGGCAGGCCAAACGCCACAATAAATCCTACCCCGGAGCTGGTACATCTCGATACCAAACGGCTCGCTGCTCAAAGGGCAGAAAGCCACCGATAAGGGATTACCTGTTTGTCGCCATTGACGACTTTCTCGCGGAGCTATACGCCGCCATTTTGCCGGACAAAACCGCAGACAGCGCCGCAAGTTTCTGACCGAACACCTGATTGATCCCCTGCCCATACCTGATTGAGTGCGTTTACTCCGACAACGGTACGAATACACAGGCCTCGGCCAACCATGCTTTTCGGTGTAGCCTGTTACGAGAACGGGATTGGTCAAAGTTTACCAGCGTTGCCGTCCGCAGACCAACGGTAAGGCGGAGCGGGTTATCCATAAATTTCGATGGAGATGTGGTATGAGAAACAGTCGTTTGACAGTCCGGAAACATCGGCAAAAGGAGTTATGCCGCTGTTAATTTTATAACACTGTGAAGCCACACTGCAGTTTGAACGGCGATACGCCGTTTGAGGTCTTGCAGGCTTATTTTTTCTCAACCTGTTGTGTAAACAACGCGACGATTTTCTACATTTTATTCAACGGGATAAATTGATTAAATATGGATAAGTTGTGCGCAAACAGTGGGATTTTATAGGCGTTTTAACCGCCCTTCTGTTCCTCCAAACATCCGTTTTTAAAATCGAAATTTGTCGTTGAGATTTCACTAACAAGCGTACCCTCAAATTGAAAAGGTTCCATAAAAAGGTCGTCTGAAAACCATAAGTTTTGGGTTTTCCAGACGACCTCGCTGATCAGACAAATTAAATATCGTAAGTGGTCGATGCGGTATCACCGCCTTTTGCCTGTCCAGTTGGTGGCGGAAGAATTGCCGCGCGTTTATCGGTGCGCTCGTAGGTGTGCGCGCGAAGTAGTCGCGCTGGGCTTGCAGCAGATTGGCGGGGCGGCGTTCGGTGGTGCAGCTGTCGAGGAAAGGTAATCGCGAAGCCATGCAGGGCATGGGGATGCCGCATTCGATGGCTTTGGCGACGACTCTGCGCCATGCGGGCAGGCAGTTTTCCACACGCCTTTGAAATAGGGGTCGGAACCCAGAAACACCATCGGGATTGACTTTGTACGCGTCGCGGATGTTGCCCAAGAACGCGCTGTGATGATGCAGCCTTCGCGCCACAGAAGGGCGGTGTTGCGTAGTTCAACGCCCAATCGTTGTTTTCGCTGGCTTCGCGGATGAGCATGAAGCCTTGTGCGTAGGGAGATGATTTTTGATGCCAACAGGGCTTGGCGCAGCTCGACCCACGCGGCTTGTCGCCGTCAACGGGGGTAATGGTTTTACCGAACAGGCGGCCGGTTTGACCGCGTTGATCTTTAAACGCGGATACGCACGCGAACACGGCTTCGGAAATCAGCGTCAGCGGGATGCCCAAATCGAGAAGCGTTGATGCCGGTCCATTTGCCCGTGCCTTTTTGTCCGGCGGTATCGAGGATCGACCAAAGCGTTCGCCGTTTGCGTCTTGTAGCCCAAAATATCGCGGTGGTGATTTCAATCAGATAGGAATCCAGCTCGGTTTGGTTCCACTCGTTGAAAATGCGGTGCATTTCGTCATAGCTCAGACCCAAGCCGTCTTCATCGAAACTGGAAGCTTTGCAAATCAACCGCATATCGCTGTATTCGATGCCGTTGTGCACCATTTTGACGAAATGGCCGCGCCGTGTCGCGGGCCGACCCAGTCGCAGCAGGGTCTCGCCTTGCAGGGCGTTTTGTGCAGATGGCTTGGAAAATCGGGTTTGACGGCAGGCCAGTGCGGGTTTCGTCGCCGCCGGGCATGATGGACGGGCCGTGACGCGCCTTCGCCACCGCAAACGCCTGCGCCGATAAAGCGGATGCCTTTGCTGCCAGCTCGTGCGGCGGGTGGAATCAGGGATAGTTGGCGTTGCCGCCGTCAAGCTAATAATGTCGCCTCTGGTCCAAAAGCGAGCGTTGCTCGACAGTCGTCCACGACAGAATCCCGTGCGCACATCACCAGCGCGATTTTGCGCGGTTTTCCAGTCTATCCACCAACTGTAGCAAATGAATAGGCACCGATACGCTGTTTCTGGCTGCGCTTGAGAAAATCGATCACTTTTAGTAGTGGTAACGCAGCTAATGACGACTTTTGAAACCGTGATCGTTCATATTCAAAATCAATTTTGACCCATAACGCACAAGCCGATGACGCCGCTGATATCGCCTTTTCATTGATGGAAGCTCGGCATTATTAATTTAATTTGATCAGCCGCACTCTATCTGATTTTACAGAGGTTTAACACTCCTAAATTCATCTAATTCAATTTTGAAAAGATGCCTTTACGTTGCGGGCTTTTGGCTGCGCGTTGGAAACAAACTATAAATAAGATTTTTAAATAATAAATGATGATTATATTGAGTCGCGATTTGTTTGTGTAGTAACTTTATCTTTTCAGTTCAATGTTGAATCAGATTTTAGAATGGATAAAACTGTTGTTTGCCTTGTTTGCAGATGTGGATAATTTTGAAATCCGGGTTTGGTTTTGTGTATAATCTCTTCCGGCTATACACAGCCCGTACCGGGTATACTGGCTCAAACGGAACTGTCCGAAGAGATAAACAGTCCAATCGGTTTTCAGCTGTTTCAGACGACCTTTTGTGTTTTTCAACCGCAGGTCGTCTGAAAATATCTCAACTAAAAGGGAGCAGATATGAAATTTTCCTTTGGCTTAAAACCGTCGCTTTGGTTTTGGCGAGCGTCGCGCACCAGCCGATGCAGAAACCTGATGCCGCGCCTGTGCTGACGGCCGTGGATAACCATGCGCCGGAACAAGCGACGAGCTGACCGAGTAGAGAAATTGATCGCGCCAAACATTATATGGCAGCGTCTGCCAATCCGTTGGCGACCGAGGCGGATACGAGGTTTTGAAACGCGGCGGCAGCGCGATAGATGCGATGAACGCCAGCGTGACAACCTCGTCTGGACTGAACCGGCAGTCTTCCGTTTGGGCGGCGGCGTTTTTGCATATTGGGACAATAAGGCGAAAAACTGACGATCGATGCCCGCGAAAACGGCGCCGGTGCAACGCCGGCGCTGATGAAAACGGCGTCGATGGCTTTATGAACGCAGTGGTCGGTGCCGTCGGTCGGCGTGCTGCGGGATTCTGAAGCCGCTGGAAGATGTCGCAAGCGTTCGGCAAATTGCCGTGGGCGTGTCTGTTTGACAAACCGATTGCTTTTGGCGAAACGAGCTTACCGTTTCACCGCGCGGCGAGAAATCCATCGAGCAGAATTCGAGCCTTTCGAAGTTATCCGCAAACCGCCGCTATTTCCTGCCCGATGGTAGCCTTTTGCAGCGGGAACGGTGCTGGAAAAACCCTGAATTTTGCCCGCCCGTGCGCCTGTTGGCGGAGGCAGCGCGCCGTTTTATCAGGGGGCGCAGGCGCAGAATATTGTCCGTGCCGTTACCGGCGCTGTGGATAACCCCGGCAAAATCAGCATGGCGGATTTGAAAAACTACCGCGTTATCGAGCGCGAACCGGTTTGCGCGCCGTATCGTGAATACGAAGTCTCGGAATGGGCGCGCCGTTCAGGCGCGATTGCTTGAGCGAAATTTCTGGGCGTCCGCGAAATCGGATATGAAGGCGTTGGCGCGGAAAATATCCACAGTTGGCGCTGGATAGGCGATGCGTCGCGGATTGCTTTGCCGACCGTGATTATTACGTCAGCGATCCCGCGTTTGTCAACGTCCCGACCCGCGCTCTGATTTCTCAGGCTTACCTGAAACCGCGTACCGAAGAAATCCGCCAATCCGACAAGGCGTTGGAGAACATTCAGGCAGGCAAGTTCGGCAAGGCATACGCGCAGGGCATGGCGGTAGAGCTGCACGTCCACCAGCCATTTGCGTGGTGTGGATAAAGACGGCAACGTCGTCGATGACGACTTCGATTGAAAACGCGTTCGGCTCGGGCTGATGGCAAACGGCTATTTGCTCAACAATGAATTGACCGATTTCGCTCAACCCTGTCGGCGCGGACGGTAAAACGGTGGCAAACAGCGTGGCGGGCGGCAAACGGCCGCGTTCTTCGATGGCGCCGATCATCGTGATGAAAGAGGTGTTCTATTCTGGCAGTCAGTTCGCCCGGCGGCAGCCGTATTATCGGTTTCGTCGCCAAAAACGCTGGTGGCGCATATCGATTGGGGACTGGACATTCGGCATCAATCTCGCCGAATATGCTCAATCGCGGCAGCAGTATGAAAATCGAGGACCGCGGCGGGCGGACAAAAGCGGCAGCATTGGAAAATCAATACAAAAGTCCAAATCCAGATCGAATTTCCGGCGTACAAGGTACTGCAGATCGGCAAAGATTTGCTTTGTTTTCGGCGGTGCTGACTCGCGTCGCGAAGGGTAAAGTCAGCCGCGAACATTGATACATCGGTTAGGAAAGGTCGTCTGAAATCCGAAATCAAGGCTCAGACGACCTTTATCGTTGGAAAAAGCTGCGATACAGGTAAAAATTTTGAGAAAAATATAATCTTTTTATTTTCTAGAAGGATGATTAGATAGCCATGTGGGATAATCATGTCTGAAATATTGGCGGGAGATGGTTAGCACATTGAAAGGTCGTCTGAAAACTTAAAATCAAGATTTCAGACGACCTTTATTCAACAAAAAGGCTGTGATGATTGCTTATCCACAGCCTTTTGTGCTGTCGCCACCCGTCGTCTGCCGGCAGCTCGTGGAAAGGCGGACGGCAAATTTTCTCGTCACCAACTCCACCCATCCATAAGCGGTTTCCTGTCCGCCAAAACCGCACGCACAGCGCGTTGTTGATGGCGTGGCGGATTTGTAGCTCGAATGCGCGATAATCGCGTCCGACGATATACAAATCGCCGATGGCATCGAGGACGGTGGCGGGACAACCTCGTCGGATAACGCAAACTTCCCGGATTCAAACGTCCATGTCGCAATCACGATGGCGTTGTTCAAATTAGCCGCTCAGTCCGAGATTGTGGGCGCGCATCATTTCCACTCGTGCATAGCTGAAGGTGCGCGCGCGATTTCGTCGATGGGACTCGCCCACGAAATCGATTTCGAAAGTGGGCGAGCTGCGGTTGAAAACCGGATGGCTGAATTCGATGGTCAGCGTACTGAAGCCGTCATACGCGCAAAGCGCACCCATTTGCCCGCTTTTGACTTTCGACAGTTTGAGGATTTTCAAAACCGCTTTTTGCGCCTTTGATCGACAACGCCCGCATCTTGCAAAAGATAACAACGGCAGGCTGAGCCGTCCATAATCGGATTTTCGGCGTTCAACTCACCGCGCATTGTCGATGCCGTAGGCAGACAGCGCGGACACTGATGTGTCGATGGTGCTGACGCGCACGCCTTTGTCGGTTACGATGGTGACGACAGGCGTCATCGTTGATGAGGTAAGGGCGTAAGTTTGATGAGCCCCGCCCACTGCCGTCCAAATCGGTACGGCGGAAGGAAACTCGCCGTTTTCGGGCGCAGGGTGGGAAGGTCACGCGACCAGTTCGCCTGAATGCAGCCCGACGCCGGTTACGCTGATGATTTTGCCAAAGTTCGCTGCAGCATAAACCGCCTCTTATTCTAATAATTGGTTTGATGTTTGACATGATAAAAAAGGAAAAATAATCAACCATTTTAATAGTATTTGCTAATGTAGGCGTTTTGAACCCCATAGATTTTCTAGACGACCCTTTGTACTGGGTAAGATTATCCACAATATGCCGTAATCCGAGTGACAAAACCTGATCTTTATCCACAGAAAAATCGACAATTACAGATTATCCGACTTTGTTTCTCACAAAACAAAACTTGAACGCAGCCTTTAAATGAATCCAACAATCTGATTATAGCAATCAGTAATAAGGTTATCCACAAAACGGGGATACACTTATCACCATCATCATTTTAAATAATCATATATTAATTTTAAAAACAACTAAAATTTGATCTCAAAATAGCGAACCGTAAACAATCTAAGTTTTCAGACGACCCATTTCGTATTTAAAATCAAAACATTTTAAAAAGTAGTACTCGTGTAATTCTAGGTAGTAGTTTTTATTTCAGGCCACACAGTCTCTACTGAAATTTATCCCTTCTCCCTACCGACAGAGTATCAAATGAGCATCAAAGTAGCGATTAACTGGTTTCTGGCCGCATCGGCCGTCTGCACTGCGTCAAATTGAAAGAAAAAGCCAAAGGCATCGAAGTCGTCGCCGTCAACGACCTGACCCCGCCGATATGCTGCTGCACCTTTCAAATACGACAGCACCCAAGGCCGCTTCCCAAGGTACTCGCCGAATTGAAAGACGATGCCATCGTGTGAACGGCAAGAAATCAAAAAGTCTCGCCAACCGAATCTGAAGAATCGCCTGCAAAGGAATTGGGCGTAGACGTCGTCCTCGAACGTACCGGCTTCTTTTACCAGCAAAAACCAAAGCCGAAGCCCACATCCGCGCCGGTGCGCGCAAAAGTCGTTATTTCGCCCCTGGCGGCAATGAGCGAAAACCGGTCGCGTATGGCGTGAACCAAGACACTTTTTGACGGCAGCGAAACCGTCATCTCCGCGCGCTTCCTGCACCACCAACTGCCTCGCCTGATGGCGGCAGTCCTGCAAAAAGAATTCGGGCGTAGTTGAAGGCCTGATGCACCATCCACGCCTCACACCGGCGACCAACATTCTCTGACGCGCCGCACTGCAAAGGCGACGGCAGGCGCCCGCGCCGCCGCGCTCCAACATCGTGCCCAACAGCACCGGCGCCGCCAAAAGCCATCGGTTTGGTTATCTGAATTGAACGGCGAAACCTGACGGCCCGCCCAACGCGTCCCGTTGCCACCGGCTCGCTGACCGAATTGGTTTCGTCCTCGAACGCCCTGTGACTCAAAAGAAGAAATCAACGCTGCGATGAAAAGCCGCCGCCAGCGAATCCGCGGCCACACCGAAGATCAAATCGTTTCTTCTGACGTCGTCGGTATCGAATACGGCTCGCTCTCTTCGACGCGACCCAAACCCGCGTGATGACCGTAGGCGACAAACAACTGGCGAAAACCGTCGCTTTGGTACGACAACGAATGTCTCTACACCTGCCAACTCGTCCGCACTTTTGAATACTGTGCTAAAAATCATTTCGGATTGGGTAAGCCAGTCTGTGGATCAGAGAAGGTTCTGAAAATCAGACGACCTCGTTTTACCTTCACCCACCCTCCCACCAGATGAGAGAGGGTTGGGGAGAAGGTGGTTCTGCATGTTGCATGACTTTGATTTACCTAAAATCACAAAGCCACCTCTATCTCTAACCTCCCCGCCGACGGGGAAGCGATGTTGCTGTTGTAACGAGTAGCGTGTTTTTCCCACGAGTGAAAGCAGGTCGGCTGTTGTCTAATTTTGATTATTGAATGATAGATTTCGTGTGGCAAAGCCCACGCTACGGGTTGGGTTTATCCAAATTCACTGAATAAAACCTGTATTGATTGATGAAATCCAGTCGTTCAGTAAATCGGGAACGAGTTTCTCCAAAACTCAAACTCAAAGTTTTAGACGACCCTATTTTTGCCTCGCACCTACTCCCTCGTCCGGCGGGAGAGGGCTGGGGAGGGTGGCTCACGGGTCTGCACGAATTTGCTTTTACCAGACCCTGGCAAAGCCACTTCTATCCTAACCTTCCCCGTCCGACGTGAAAGGGATGATTGCTGTTGCAGCACGTGGCGCGGGCTTTCGCTCACGAAATAAAATGCAAGGACAACCACCCCATTCGAATGGTTAAACGAGGTTTTCGTGCGTCACGCTACGGATTTGGTTTATCTGAGCGTTCATTGAATAAGATTCGTTTGATTAATACAGGCGATTAACCAGCTCAGTACAGCGTTTCCTCGCCTTATGTCATCAAAGAGAACGATTCTCTAGCGTGATGAAGCACCCGGCGTGAATCGGTTCCGCTGGTACTATCTGTAATTCAGGCAGGTCAGACCCCGTCGCCTTGTCCTGATTTCCGTGAAGTTAACCACTATAAAAGGTCGTCTGAAAACGAGATTTGGGCTTTTCTTTCAGGTATCACCTTTCGCATCCTGTGAGCGCGAGCAGCCGTCAACCACCGCGAAAACGAGCACTGCGCAGCTGGTCGCAATACCTTTGCTCGCAGCATTACATTGATGCAGCCGTTGGTCATGATGCGGTCGTCGAGACGACATCGGAGTGGCGATGCGTTTCATGCGGTGCGTTCAGAAGGCTTTGAGCGTCCAAACGCGTGCAGGGCAGAAGAGGAAGTTCTTTTCCCGCTTTGCAGCCGAGATGACATCGCTCGCCGAGTCAGTTTGAAAGTCTTCACCAACGTACGTCGAATTTGCCTTTAAGTGGCTTTTCACCGATGAGTACGGTGGCACTACCATCGTCGGCAAAGCACAGCTCGGCTTTTTGGCGGTGTTGACGATGACTTTATGTTGTATTTTATTTCTTTTGAGGCATCGGCTGCCGCAAAGCTGTTCAGCTTCACAGCGATACGCCGAGGGATGATTCTTTTCCAAACATGGTTTCCTGTCGTCTGCGGATGCGGTGGTGTTTCAGGGCGCAACCTCGCGGATGATGATTTGAGGTTCAGGCGCGGCTGTGGGGCAAACTTCCTTGGTGCCGCGGGCAGACGGCATCTTCCGGGAAGACGGCTTTCCAATGGAAGCTGCCGGAGCGTATTTGTGTTTGTCGAACAAGACTTTGTATTGGCAGGTGGTGGTAATGCACAACCTTCTACGTTGGAGCCGATATCGCAGGATTGGCGGGAACTGCCGAGTGCGAAGTGGAAGAGGTAGGTGCTATTCGCGCACGCTCGAACATACCTTTCATCAGAGACGGACGACCTGAGGATTTTGTGGATGTCGTCTTTGCTCAGACCGTTTCATCATCTGTCTGAGTTCATCGAGAAACAACAAGGAATGTGCCTGGTTTTGCTGAAGGTTACGGAGTAGGGTTTCGGAAGACAGCCGTCACCGTCGTCCCATCGCTTTAACGCGGCTTTTGCCGGCGCAGGCAGACGATACGGCTGCGTGCAGCGAGGTAAAGGCGGTCTTGGCGGTGCGACGTTTTCGCTAGTTCGTCCTTTTTGTTGCGCCCACTTTCAATCAGACGCCGCTGTTAGATCGCGAGATTCGATGTTATCCGTGCGCCGCCGTTTTCTCATTCTGTTGACATTTATTGTCCTGTAACAATTTCCTATACGGACATAAATGAAAGCAGTAGTATATCGTCTCTCAGAGCGAAGCGTGTGCTTTGCTTTTGGTGAAAATCAGCATTTACCTGGTTGTTTCTTTTGATGTTTGCTAATCGAGTTGCCCGGGTGACGTGAGTTTCTCGGTTGAATCTCATGCAAAGTTTTATGCTGATTTTTGAAAGAGGGTCGTCGAAGAAACCATATTTCGCCATATAATCTCGTTTTCAGACGACCTGAATCGGAGCGGATATCACTTATGTGGATTAACTTTAAATCAGGACAAGGCGACGAAGCGAAGACAGTACAAAGACAGTACAGGAACCGATTCGCCAGTGCGCCTAGCACCTTAGAGAATCGTTCTCTTTGCGCTAAAGGCGAGGCAACGCGTAGCCCGGTTTCAAAGTTAATCCACTATAAAAATCTAAACAACGCTTATCCTAATAACCGTCGCAATGATTTCTCCCCAATTCTGAAACCCGACTTCGCCAGGCGCAATAGCCATGACGTAAATCCGTTCAAGGGAATATTCTGATAGGCCAGGACGGGATCTGGAAGCTATGCGTTTGGCTGGATCAGGTTTTGCGGTGCTTTCCGGATAAATTTCTCCACGCGCCACGACGTTTTCCAGCCGCCACGACTTTCAAGCTCTTCGGGTTTGCCTTTGTGACGGCCGGATGAGGGCGTCAAGTCTGGATCTCGACCAAAGGGATGTAGGCTGATGTCGATAATCGATTGTACGCCGTCCAGCAGGTCTGCACCGCTGCAATAGTAGAGGCGACGGGCTGCCATGGGTTCGGATGCGTCTCGAGTTTTAAGAGCGACAGTCCGAGGGTGATCGGGCGGTGAGCTGCCGCGTGGCGAATACGCCCAGTGTTTGCCACCGAGCCGTGGCGGGCGCACCATTTTGTGCCCAGCCTTCATCCAATACGCCGTGAAAGATAAAACTTATCCACACGCCAATTGAAGTGTTCGATCCGTACGCTGTACTGCGGTGACAGGGATCCAGCCTCGATTACACGAACTTCATGCGGCGGGAACCAATCCGCTGACAGGGCGACGCGAGATTTCTGCTCTGTGCCGAGCGGGTGGTGGCGATGGGGATGATGATTGTAAGTCATGCAGGTATTGTGGACAAGTTTTTCGGAAAACGTTATCTTATCACAGCCTGGTTTTCGCTTTTCGCCGGCGAGTAACGTGTTTATAATACAGGGCATTTTAACGTCCTTTGAAATGATGAGATGATTGTGTTTCCACTGATGTTGATGGCACAAAACTTTGACGCCTATACGACTGTCACTAAAGAGCTGCCCTGTAAACGAGTACGTTGATTGTTGAAGAATTGAATGCCTGGCCGCTAATGGCGGATTTGCGCGTGATGACGAAAGATGCGCAATCGCGCGGCAGCAAAATGGCTACTAGTGGATAACCCTGCTGATATGTTAAAGCCGACAGGTTTGCCCGATGCTGATTTGACTTGCGTAGCCTCATGCGATGGTCGGTACGCGCGGCGCTATGAACTGTTGGACGGACCGCCTTTCTGCCAAGGAATACGGTGATTGCGTTTGGAAAGGCGTTGATCCTGAATTGCATCCTGGCAGCGTGTCTCGCTGATATTGAGGAGAAGCTGAGCACAGGCTGATTGATATGGCTGCGATGTCAAAAATACGGATACAGTCGCATCGGTGGGTTAGTGGCTGATTATTGTGGTGTGAAAACAACAGGTCTTGCAGCTGCTCAAAAGGCGGCACTGGCGGGTTTATCGTCAATGATAGAGCGGCTATGTGTCAGCACTTGCGCGCGGAAACCATCGAAACGGCATGGCAGGAATGCGTTCTGCCGTGCAATTATCTTAAAAACGCTGGAGAATTATAACAATTCAATAATCAATAGGTTAAAATTGCTCACGTGAAAGCTCTAAATGTGAAAATCGCTTTGTCCGCCGGTCCAGCATGGGCGATTTAATCCACTACTTTGCCGCAATCGAAGATTTGGCGCGACAAGCGCCCGGGATGTGGAACTCCATTGGATTTGTGTGAAGCCGGTTGCAGGATATTGCGCGCCTCCGCATCCGTTCGTATCCATGTGGTGAAATGGCGGCGGTGGCGCAAAACATCTTTTCAAGCAGAAACTTGGCAGGAAGATGGATCAGTACAAACGAAACACGCTTTACGCAAGAAGCGATTTGATTTTGTATTGGATAGCCGGCGGTCTGATTAAAAGTGCGTGTTTCGCTAAAATGGCAAAATTCCTATTTGCTATATGGTTTAAGATAAAACAGCGCGCGAGGATTGGCATGCGTTGGCGACACGCGAAAACATACCGCTGTACCGAAAGGGAAAAATGCCGTTTGGCGCAAACCGTGAGGCACTGTTTGCCTAAGTATTTTGGATGTGCAGTGCCGAAACGCAGGTATTCGGCTTTGAAGCCGTTCCGAAGCAGGTCGTAGTCTGAAAAATTTAGAGCAGCCGCAGTATGCGGCTTTGCGCACCTGACCAGTCAGGACAGTGAGTGCGGCCCGTGGAAAACTGGCGGGCCTTGCCTGGCCAAAGAAAGCTGAAGAACCAACAATGCAACAAGCCGACCTGCCGCTGGGGAAAGTTTCGAGGCTGAAAACGCGGCGCCGAACAAATTGCAGACGGACCGCCATTTGCCATTGTATGCAATAAAATGAATCTATTGCAGGCGGCGTATCTGCCAGCATGCGCGGTCGGAAATTGCCGGTGGATACTGGCTTACGACGCGGTAAAATGCTTTGAAACTTGTATTTGTATTTATACCGATACGATCCGATTAAAATGTATGTTCAAGTTTCGGCTGTTGCAAAAATTTGGGCAATATCGGGCAGATCTGATCAGGATTTGGTTTATCAAACGTTGATGGATTGTGTGCTGTTGATGTATAAGCTTAAGGTCGTCTGAACTGATATATGGCATGACATTTCCAGTTTGTTGAGTACAGGAATGTATATCCTTAGCCTGAGTAAATGCTTTCAAAATGGTATAATCAGCAATCATTATCTGAAAGATTTGAATGAATCTGTTTTTAAGAAAAACGATTTGATTTTATAGAGAAGAAGGTTTGCCTTGCTGATGGGTGGGAAAGCAACGTTCTTTTGTGAGAATCAATGAAAGCAATTGGTCGGTAGCGCGTAGTGGACTATAACGCCGTTCGTGTGTGCTTTACGGTTCTGATGTGGATACGGGCATCAAAATGACGATGAACCTGTCGACGAAATCGCTGTAAGAAGCCGTCCGTTCTGAAAGATGGAAAGTGTTGTGAAATCGTAGTGGTTTTCGGGCGAGAAAACGCAAGAAACGTTGCGTACAGCTTGGCGATGGGTGCCGACCGTGCAATCTTTATGTTGAAACCGATGAAATTGGAGTCGCTGGCCGTCACAAGCTGCTGAAAGCTGCTGTTGCGACAAAGAAAACCGCAAATTTTCTTTTGGGCAATAAGCGATTGATGATGATGCTAACCAAGTGGCGCAAACGCTATTGCTTTGCTGAAACGCGGCGGCGTACGTTCGCGTCCAAAGTACAAACTAGCGTGACGAAGTGCAGGATGTGCGCGAAATTGATGGCGGCGAAGAAAACTATCGCATTGAAAACTGCTCACGTTATCAGCGCGGATTTGCGCCTGAACGAGCCGCGCCTTGTCAAACTCCCAATATTATGGCGGCAAAGAAAAGTTTTGCAAAACTGGCTCCTGCTGATTTGTTGCGTGATATTTCACCTTCGTTCGAAAAACGGCAATTTGCTGACGAAGCGCGTCAGGCAGGCGCCAGCGGCAAGGTTGCCAACTGGTTGAAAATTGAAAACGGCCAGCGTGATTTGAGGACTGAAATGAGCGTACGATTATTGCTGAACACGACAACAAACAGTTGAATCTCAAGTACTTTGTACAGCGTTACTGCTGCTGGGGCAAACTGGGCAAAGTCGACGACATAGCCGGAACGCGCATCGGCTGTAGTGGAACCAAGGAAACAAGTAGCGGGTGTGAAAGTTGGTTGCGGATGCCGTCATTGCGCCAAGGCCTATTGAAGAACTGGCTTCGCTGGTTGTCAAATTGGCGCGGATTACCGCGTTGCAGCAACGGCAACCACATCTGGTAAAACCTTCCGCCCGCGTAGCCTTATTAGATGTACCCGCAAATTTCTGATTTGACTGAGATTGTGGATAACATGACTTTGTGCGCCTGACGGATGCGGGTAATGCATATCGAAACGTGCAAGCCGATTCAGAAAACAGCGACTTCCGTGCAACAGCTTTGACGCAGCCCGGCAAGGTGGTAACGCTGAAGCAATCAATGCTGAAGCGACCCTGCTCAAACCTGAGCCGTTTGGTGAACCGTCATTTCATCTCCGATCGTCCTGAACTGACTCAGTAAAAGTCATTGTTCCGGTGGCCGTGCGCTGCAGTGCGTGGAAAATTCAATGAAGTGCTGACACTGGCGGATAAGTTTCAGGTGCGGCAATCGGCATCCTGTGCGGCAGTTGACGCCGAATATGCGCCGACGTGGGCGTCGGCGCCAGCCAGGTGCCGCTCGCACCGCAGCCTCTATTTTGCACCGGTATTTCAGGGATTCAACACGTTGCCGGTATGGTGGACAGCAAAGTCATTGTCGCAATCAACAAAGATGCTGACGCCGATTTTCAATGTGGCTGACGATGGATTGCAGGGCGATTTATTTGAAATCGTCCAATTAACAGAAGTATTGAAAATTATCAATACGGTGAAAACGTTCAGACGATCAAGACACGAGGTCGTTCAGCAACATTTCATGATTACGACTCTCAGAGAAACATTATTTCCCGACGGCTGAACGAAGATAAAGGCAGCTGTTTTATCGTATCGCCCATCCGATTCGACGTTGGCCGATGACATCCTCGATCCGTTAGCGAAGAACACCATAAGGCGCGGCATTGGAAGTGGCGTTTATCGTCTGGGCGTAGATGGATAGATGCACTCGTGCCAACGATAGATGGGGAGCCGTCAGGAAGCGCGCGCATTGATTTGTAGGCAGATTGATTCGGTGGCGTAACTGATGGTTTGGCTGGGAGTCGTCCGCCACTTTCGGCGGTACTCTTATCGCGTTCCCGGCCTGATACACGCGTACAAAGAGCACCGACCTGAGCAAGTGGCAGTTGCGGAAGTGCGTACGAAAAGAATATTGAAAATCCGCCTATTGGCTGGACATGAATATCTCGTTTTCGAACGAAGCGATGTCGCATCGCCAAACAACATCAGGCGGACATACTGGAGCAGGATTTACAGTAGCCGACTGCCGATTGACGGTAAAGTCCTGTCGTCGGCAAATTGGTGAGGCCTGTACAGGCTTCTGGAAGACATGTCTACATGGCAACTGAAGCAACACACGAAAAGCTTTTGATCGAGTGCCAAAGGTCGTCCGGAAAATGCTTTTGTGACGGCATCAGACGGACCCTTCGCTTCATAAACTTCTTCAGAGTATCTGTCTCATAGGCATCGACGCTGAGCGCAACAGAGCTAGCTTCACTGATGGAATTCACGAGCGCGTTCAGATACAACGCGTCCTCACTCTATAATGCTGTATTCGCCTGTACGCAAATCCAGTTCTGCCGTCTTCACATGCCCGATGATGGCACGCCTGATACCGTGGGTATAAAATTGTCCATATCGCGAATCAGCGACGGTACGTTTAACAACGCTGACGTCTTTCCAATTGCGGCGTGTAGGCATGACGACACCATCTCGCGGTATTTATGCCGGATTTCATCACGTTTTTGCATGGTTGCTTGTCCTTTGTAACACTTTCAGTGGATAAGTCAAATAGGTTGCAGAGTGGAGTTGAAGCGGTCTTTTGTTTGATCTCCACTAGTACTTTTTCAAATCGGGACAAAAGTCCCCTATCGAGTTTTCGTTAAAAGTACATATTTGTCAAGGAGATGGCATGAAACTGCTGGTTATCGGTAATGGCGGTCGCGAAACTACGCGTTGGCTTTGGAAATCGCATATCGCCCAGTGGAAATAGTATTTTGTTGCGCCCGGTAATGCTCGGTACGGCGATTGAACAGGTTGCAAAACATCGCCTTTGACTGGGTGCATCAGGATTTGATTGAATTTGCCAAAGAAAATATTGCTTTTTACCGTCTGTCGACCTGAAGCGCCCTTTGGCGGCGGGGTATTGTGGATGATTTTTCGTGCCGCAGAGCTGAAAATATTTTGGTCCGACAATATGCGGCGCAGCTGGAAAGTTCTAAAGATTTTGCCAAAGCATTTGTGGCGAACACAACATCAACCGCGCAATATCAAACCTTTGAAAACGCTGATGCGCTACGCATTACATCAGTGAAAGGTGCGTCGCATCGTCATCAAAGCCGATGCTGGTTTGGCGGCAGGTAAAGGCGTGATTGTGGCAAATGACTTTGGATGAAGCGCATGCTGCGATTGACGATACGCTGCTGGGCAAATAAAATGGGCAATGCCGGCGCGCGCGTTGTGACTCGAAGATTTCTGCAAGGCGAAGAAGCGAGCTTTTATCGTCATGGTTGATGGCAATCATGTATTGCCTATGGCGACCAGCCGCAAGACCACAAACGTCTTTTTAGATGGCGACAAAAGGCCCGAATACGGGCGGTAGGCGCGTACAGTCCCGCGCCTGTACGCCTGCCGTGCAGTGATGCGCGATGAACGAGATTATTTTGCCGACCGTAGCGGGTATGAAAGCGGAAGGCATGAGTTTACCGGCTTCGTACGCAGGTTTGATGATTGATCAAAGCGGGCGCGCTCCCTATACGATCGAGTTTAACCGCCGCTTTTGGCGATCCCGAAACCCAGCCGATTATGAGCCGTCCGAACAGCGACTTGTCGGATTGGTCGAAGCCGCAATAGACGGCAAACTCGATAGCGTAAACCGCGGAATGGAAACCCGCAAACTGCCGTAGGCGGTGCTGGCGGCGCAAATTACCCCGAAACGCCTCAAAAAGGCGATGTTATTTCCGGTCTGATGCTGCCAACTCAAATCGGCAAAGTTTTCATGCGGGCACAACGGCAAACGAGGAAAGGCGACATATTGACCAACGGAGGCCGTGATTGTGTGTCGTAGATTGAGCGACGATGTGAGTGCTCAAAAGCCAAGGCGTATAGCGCATTGGAAAAATCAGCTCCAACGGCATGCAATACCGTAAAGACATTGCCGACAAAGCAATCAACCGTTAATCGAAGAAACAGGTCGTCTGAAAATGTGCCATGCAGGTTAACTTTAAGCCAGTACGCAGCGTTGCCTTCGCCTTAGCTCAAAGAGACCGATTTTCCTGGGTGCTGAAGCACCAAGTGAATCAGTCTCCGTACTATCTGTACTGTCATGGTGGCTCTGTCGCCCTTGTCGCAGTTTGCAGTTAATCCACTATAATTGTGTTTCAGACGACCTTCCCCATCATGTTATTTCCCAGAATCTTCAGCTTCGACACGTTGCAGCTGCAATCCCATCTTAAAAAGGCGGGTTTGGTCGCCTATCCTACCGAGTCCTGTTACGGCATAGGCTGCATCCCGACCCTGCCCAAAAGCGCTCAACCGGACTGATTCATCTGAAAGACCGCAACATATAAAGGCATGATTGTCATTGGTAACCAATTGATATTACAGCCCCTACTCAAAAAGGTCGTCTGAAAAACATTCTAAACCATGCTCAGAAACGAATGGTCGGCTTCAAAACTTTTTGCTTCTCCTGCGGTTGCTGTTGACGTTTTACCCGCATTGCGGGAAAAAGGACGCAGCAAACTGGCGGTCAGGGTTCCTGCTCATGGCAGGTGCGCTCCGCTCAGTCAGGCTTTGAAAACGCCTTTTGGTCTGATTGTGCAAAGCCGCGCAGGTAAACGCGCGGTAAGACGGAGCGAAGTGAGAAGCGTCTGGAAGGATGTAGGAGTAGTCGGCGGTTTAATCGGCAAACAAAAGTCCTGAGCCAGATTATTGATGGGGAAACAGGCGTTCGTTTGCGCAGAAATCGGATGGATGGGATGATTAGGAATTATGCTTTGAACCGATAACTGCTTTATTCCAGGAAAATGTGGATAATCCTTGAATATAACTTCTCCCGAAAATTAGTAAGGTCGTCGAACCCATATTCATGGCTCTCAGACGACCTTTGATTTGATTATCTGTGTGATAAGACGCAGACGTTGACATTAGAGCCAGTGCCGCATACGCATGGCTTCGAAATTGCCTCGCGCGTATCGCAGCCGCCCATCACGCCTCATCGGGCTGGAGCATGTCGCGGTGAAGCGTGTGTTTGAGATTTCTTTGCCGTAAGTTCGCTCGACAGCTGTCGCCAGGCCACCGCGGCAGGCTCTGCCGGCAAATGGATCGTGCAGGCCGCCGATGGCGGTTTTGTGGCAGTGCGTGTTGACGAAACGGTTCTTCTTTTCACTTTCGAGACGGCCTTCATCGCGGAAAGCAAACAAAAGCACCGCTCTTTCCTGACGCTCAGTTTTCATCAATCGCCACTGATATTGCCGTCGGAAATCGAGCCGATGTTGCCCCAGTTAAGCCGCCGACGCTGCTGCTTGTGGTCGTAGCCGTTTGACAGGCAGTCAGAGCAGGCTACGCAGTTCGATACAAGCGATAAGTGCGTTTGATGTTCGGCAAGTTTCGCGCTTAGGATAAACTATGAATGCCGTATAATATGCGCGAAGACGGCAAGGTAAATCGGCTTTGCAGTCTTAAAACCGCAAAATGAAAAGGTACGTCTGAAAACAGAGACTTTTCAGCCGATCGACTGGAAACTAGCATGCCGCCGCTCTGCCTCCGATTAAAAGAGAACGGCACGCATTGAGTAAACCAGTTTTCCCACATCCGTATTGCGCAGTCCCGCCATCTTGTCCAATCACAAATCAATCTGCGATACCCAACTAAGCATAATCTGTTTTGACGACCTCATGTGGATAACTCAAATATCCCTCATGCAGGCAGTGCTCAAAAACCGTTAAAAATAACGCTTTTTCCTCCCACGGAACCATCATGCAGCCTTCCGCCCAACAGATTTTTGCGTACGAGTATTCTGGCTATCCTGAATTTCGCGGCAAGCAGGAGGGCGTCGTCAATACATTGGCAGGCGGCGGAAGCCTGATGGCTATTGATGCCGACGGGCGGGGCAAGTCGCCGTGTACCAAATTCGCGCTGATGCGCGAAGGCGTCGCCATCGTCGTTTCGCGCGCTGATTGCCCTGATGAACGACCAGCGGCGAGCCTGCACGCCGACAGGTATAGGCAGCAGCGGTCAACAGCTAACACGACAGTGAAGAAGCCCGCGAAGTGGCGGACAAACTCGCCCAAGGTCGTCTGAAACTGCTCTACGTCGCACCGAGCGGCTCGTTACCGACCGTTTCGCGTTTTCTCGATCAGCAAACCATCAGCCTTTTCGCCATAGACGAAGCGCATTGCGTCAGCCAATGGGACGATTTCCGCCCCGAATATCAGCAATTAGGGCTGCTTGCCGAACGCTATCCGCAAAGTGCCGCGCATCACTCGACCGCGACTGCCGATGCCGCGACCGCGCCGACATCAAACATTTCCTCCATCTCGAAGACGCGCGCGAATTCATCTCCAGCTTGACCGCCGAATATCTATTATCAGGGTTATCGAAAACAACGGCAAAAAGCAGCTTTCGATCATCCGTCAAAGAAATGGAAGAGTAAGCGGCATCGTCTATTGCCCCAGCCGCAAAAAGTCGAAGATATCGCCCATCTCGCGAAAAACGGATTGGACGCGATTCCCTACCATGCCGGCTTGAGCATGGAAGCGCTGCTGAGCAAACCAACGCCAGTACCTGAGAAGACAACATTATCGTCGTCGCCACCGTTGCCTCTCGGTATGGGCATAGACAAACCGACGCGCCTCGTCGCCCATCTCGATATGCCCCAGCGTCGAACATTTCTACCAAGAATCCGCGGCCGCGTGGGCGACGGGCCGCCCTGCCGTGAGTTGGTTGTGTTACGGTCTCGAATGATCGTTATTGCTGCGAGCGCATCGCCGAAGCAACAGCGACTGAAGTGCAGAAACAAAATCGAAATGCAGAAGCTCGATGCCATGCTTTCCGTCTGCGAAACCGCCGCCTCGCCGCCGCGTCCTCCTGCTCAAACATTTCGGCGAAGAATCCGCCCTGCGCATCGCGTGACAACTGCCTGCATCCCGCCTGTACGCTTCGACGGTACGTGTCCTCGCACAAAAGCTCCTCAGTTGCGCTGTATCGCGCCGGACAACGCCTTTGCCGCCGGCTATATCACCAACCTGCTGCGCGGTGAAAAGCGACGACTGGATACAGCGCAACGGCCACATCAAACTTCCACCTTCGGCATCGGCAGCGGCAAAACTGACAGAATGGCGCAGCGTCATCCGCCAATGCATCAGCCTCGCTATCCTCACCATCAACATCGCCCAATAACAGGCACTGCAACTGACCGAAGCCGCAGTCCTCAAAGGCGAAACCGAAGTCATCTGCGCCCGCTGCGCCGCGAAAAAGCTGCCAGCCTCAAAGAGAACAACTGGCTGCGTACCGAACGCGGAAAGAACGCCCTCGGTAGGGCAGTATCAGGCATTGGCGCGCAGCGCGCCCATGCCGAAGAAGTCCTCGCTTATGCCGTCTGCGGCGACAAAACCCTGCTGCGACATCGTCGAAAATGCCGCAAACACTTGAAGATTTGCACCAAATCTACGGTTTGCGAGGCGAAAATCAACAAATTCGGCATCGATCTATCCACAATATCGATGCGGCGAAATCAGCAACCAGCAAAAAGCTGCACCGCGCTCGCAGCCGCAAACGGCGCCGGCAGGCAAAGTAAGCGCCTTGCAGTTTCACGCCTGCTCCAGAAGCCGACAGCCTGCTCTACGACATCGAGCGAAAGAATCGCCCAATACGGGGCAGGCATACTGACTATCTGCTGCCCTTTACGCAGACGGGCTTGAGCCGAAACAGGCAGAACGCGCTCGCCCGCCGCCTGTTCAATGGTGTCTCCGCTACCGCCTGATATGAAGGCGGAGATGCATGCCGTCGCCAAAAACACAGACTTTACGCGCCATCGCGCGCCTGGCCGCAAACTGACGACACTTTCCAAAAATAGAGGCGTGAGCGAAGCTGGCTATACGGCGAAGAAATCAGAAATCTGCACGGCGGATTGACCGTTAAAGACACAGGGAAAGGTCGTCTCGAAAACGTAGTAAAGGTTTCGAGACGACCTTCTGAATATTAGATATCTGATTATAAAACAATACACAACAAAAATTTTTTCAATTGCTTAGCGCATTTTTCAGACTGCGCGCGTCCTAATCGGGCATGAAATGATTTTATGAACGGTTATCATGAAAATGAATACGACAGCCCGTGGCAATCAGCTTTTAGGTTTATTTGGCTTTGCGCCTGTTTGCCGCTTACGAATTTTGGGAATCGGGCACAGAAATGGAACGGCGGAAAACTGGTTTGCCGAAATCAACAGACCAATTCCCTTCTCCGTTTTATCGCTGCCCGACAGCAGGAATTGAATCAGCGATGTAGGGCGGGTATTTTCCGGTTTTGTTGTTTTTAGGATTGGCAACCCGTCTGTCGCCTTGGGATTAATCTATTGTAATGGGTAGCATGGGCGGCAGCCATGCCGGTGCGGGCTATAATGTCTGCGACAACGGCTATAAATGGTTTTGATATATCGGGTTTGATCCGATTTGCTTCAGGCGCGGGCCGTTTATCGTTGGATGCGCTGTTGAAACGCTTTTTCGCCCGAAATGCCGCGTCGGAAATCAATAAAAAGGGTCGGGGAGCGGACTTTTAAACGCCAACTCAAAATTCTTAATCTGTTTAACTCGATACTTTAAAAAGGAAAATCAATATGATGTAGCCGCTGTTCTGCAGGTGCTTTGTCTTTGTCTTTGGCTGCCGGCGTTGTTGCCGCTGACAAACCGGTAGCAAGCAGGCGTTCAAAAGCCTGCCCAAGGTTTTGCGGTGCGGCTAAAGCTGCTGAAGGTTCATGCGCGCCGCCTGCTCCTAAAGCAGGCGAAGGCAATGGCGAGGGTAAATGCGGTTCAACCGCAAAAGCCCCGCTACGCCAAAGCAGCAAGCCGGCTAAAGCAGTTGAAGGCAATGCGTGAAGGTAAATGCTGGTTCTAAATATTTAGAACAGCCGCATTTTATTGATAAATGCGGCTTTTATCTGATTTTGACAGCAATTTCGCACTAAAACCGTCGGAACACCATCCAAAACGGAGCACATCAGTGATTCAACAGCGGAGCAGGCTTACCGCGCCGCGACGGCGGAAGACTTCTCGCTTTCAGACGACAGCTCCGATCGCTATCGAAGCCGCCCCGAAAACTGGCTGAAACTGGGCGGCAGGGCGCGCAAACAGCTTTGACCGCGTGGCGGAACGGCTGCCGTTGGCGTTGCACGGATTATCCATGTCGCTGGGCGGACAAGCCCCGCTGGATACCGCCTTGATAGACGGAATCAAAAGAAAATGATGCGCCCGTTACGATTGCACGTTTTTCTCCGACCATTTGAGCGACTGTTACCGACGGCGGCTCATCTCTACGACCCGTTGCCGCTGCCCTTCACCGAAGAAAGTGGTGCGGCATACCGCGCGGCGTATCCGCAGTGCGCAAAGACCGGTTGACAGCCGTATCGCCGTAGAAAAGCACCTCCTACTGCCGTATTCCCGCTTGCCGAGATGAACGAAGTCAGGTCTCAACGCCGTTGCACGCGAGGCCGACTGCGGCATTCATCTCGATGTGAATAATATCTACGTCAACGCCGTCAATCACGGACTGTTGTCGCCAGAGCCTTTTAGAAAACGTTGACGCAGGGCGTGTTACATCCATCGCCGACACGACGTCGAAACGCCGACTATTGATTGATACCCACGGCGCGGCGGTTTTACCGACCGTTTTGGGACTTGCTCGAACTCGCCTACACCAGCCGCCGACGTCCCGCCCACCCTGTTGGAACGGATTTCATTTCCCGCCTTGCCGAACTCGAGCCGAAGTCGCCAAAATCGCCGAATATCAAACGCGCCGGAAACGAATACCGCCGTGCAGCCTGGAAACCTCCGCCCAATACTCAACAACCGCTTTGCCCAAGCCTACGCGAGAGAAGCCGCTGACGGCTCGCCGCAAGACCGCTCTGAACGTCTATATCCGCCTGATACGCAACAATATCCATAGCTTCATCGACCGCTGTTATACCGAAACGCCGCAATATCTCGACAGCGGAGAATGCCGTCTGAAAGAAGGCTTCATCCCGACGCGCGCGCCCAAACCCCTATTTCAAGAAATCGCCGGCGAATTTTCTCCAATACTGCCAAAGCTGCCGCTTTCAGACGACCTCTTGCTACCGATGGACTTTGAACATCGTCAACTGCTCGCCGAAGTCGCCCAAACCGACAGCCAAAGCCCCGTCGCCGATTCAGACGATTGGCGACACCCTTTCCCGCCGCTTCAGTCGCCGTTACCATTACGACGTTACTCGACGACCGTGCAGGCGGCGAAACCGCTGTCTGGTGTGGCTGAGCGAAGACGACGATGTACCAGCCCTCGACGATTTCTCGACGCATTATTGCTGGAAACGCTGGCAGACACGCCCACCTCCCTGAAACCGGCCTGCAAAGCCATGCTGGCAGAGTTCATGTCGTCTGAAAACGGCTGGCAGGACGCCTTAACGCAAAAATGGTCGGATTGGCTGGAACAAGGCATTTTTGTTTGCCGCATCAGCCGAGGTCGTCTGTGTGATCGAATTGACGTAGTGGGCAGAAATTTTATACTGCACTATCGCAGCGCTTTCCCGAAGGAAAGGGCGAGATGGGAGAAATCGAAATATCGTTGGTTTTTGCCGTTTTCAGACGACCTTTTTATATTGGGGGTAAGACCGCTAAAAAGGCTTGGCAGGTCGTCTGAAAACGCGTAACCGGTTACTGAGAAAACAGCTGCGTCAATCATTTTATGTATTTGATGACACATGCTCAGTATCAGCGTAAAATTAGAAGTTCACAGCCATAATTCATTCAATGCTGGATACATTATGTCCCTACCCGAATTGACCGACGCCGAGCTTGCCGAATCCCGCGCCGCTCCCGCGTTTCGCCTGTATCCAGTTGCCCGACCGTCCCGATTTGGCGGAAGACCTGTGACAGGAAACTATGCTTTCGCCTACCCGTGCTGCCGAAGGTTTCAAAGGAGATGGCACGCGGGCAGCTGTTGTTTGCCATTCTGAAAAACAAAATCACCGACTGCCTGCGCCAGATTAAACGGCAGCGGAAGCATTCGCCACGCCTGCGGAAGAAATGTTGGACGAAATCTTGAAGAACGGTTTGCATCAGAACGGGCATTGACGGCGGATGCCATCCGCAAACTTGGTCCTCGCCCGACGTTGGACAACAAAGAGTTTCGTGAAATCTGCAAACCTGCCTCTACCAAATGCCCGAAAACACCGCCCGCGTGTTTACCATGAAGGAAATCCCGGCTTTTCGTCCGACGAAATCCGGCGAGCAATGCGGCATCAGCATGTCCAACTATCACACCATCGTGCACCGCGCCCGCGAAACCCCTGCGCCAATCGCCTCGCAATCAAATGGCTCGGCAATGCGAGAACATGCCGGTTAAGCCCGTTAAGAAAACACGTCGATGAACAAATGCCGCAAAACCGCCTACCTGCTCCAAAAACAGGACGAAACCCGCTCGACCGTCTCCCGAACGCGTTTTTCTGGGCAGCCACCCTGCCGATATGCCCTCATTGCCGTGAATATAAAAAACAACTCGACCTTATTCAGAAAGCCATGAAAAAGATGTTTTGAGGCTGGCGGATAAGGTATAGTGGATTAAATTTCGAAATCAGGACAAGGCATGAAGCCGCAGAGCAGGTAGATAGTACGACAAGGCGAGTCAAACGCCGTACTGGTTTTAAAGATCCACTAGTAAAAGGTCGTCTGAAACCCGATGTAGAGTTTCAGACGACCTGCATGAAAGAGATAGGATTGATTGGTCGAGCATGAGTTGGATGAAATGGCGTGCCCATAAAAAGCCGGCTTTTTAAGCCAGGATTTTGAAATTGCAGGATTGGGGCGGATTTAAAGGGCATGGCAAACAGGTTCAAAACTGCCCAATAAGCCGGAGGCTATATAGGAATGATTGTGCAGTGTCAACATTTTTCCGCCTCAGAACAAAACATGACTTGATGCCAATATTTGTTACTACAACCCACTCATATCGGCGGGAACATGAAAATGATGTGTTAGAATTTTTCCAGCTGTTTTTATAAAAACAGTACCTAACTATTTAAGAAGGATAGAACATGAACAAATTACTAATTGCTGCGATGATGATGGCTGCTTTGGTCGGCTTGTTCCCAAGAAGCCAAGCAGGAAATCTAAGGGAGCGGCTTCGCCGTAGCTTCCGAGGTTACAAGACGCTGCGGCTTCTGCTACTGATGCTGCTGCATCTTCCGCTCGCAGCGGCGAGCAAAGTAGAAGATACTGCCGCCATGCCGCATCAGAAGTAAAGAAGCTCCCTGCCTCTGAAGCCAAAACCGGCAGAAAAACAGCTGCGCCCGCCGACGAGAAAAGATGCCCTCGTCCGCTAAAGTGCGACGGCAAAGCCGTTTTCAGCAGCCAACCGTAAAAATGTGCCCGCGGCGGTACCATCCTCGCGCTCCGGGTCGTCGGTAAAAATGATGATTGGGCTCCGCGCATCAAACAAGGCAAAAGAAACCCTGCATAAACATGCGCCCGAAGGTTTGCAACACCATGCCGGCAAAGGCGGCAACACTCAGCCTGGAGCGACGACGAAGTCAGCGGCGGTTGACTATATGGCAAACCAATCTGGCGCCAAATTCTAAGTGCTGTATGAAATCAAACGCACCCTTGCAATAAGGTGCGTTTTATGGGAAAAACAGCCAAGCGTCGAGACGGTTCGGATTTAGCTGATGGGAAATGGTATAAGATTAGCTGAAATCAATGCGGTGTTGCTTTCTGCCTTGTCTTGATTCAAACTGACTTCGACCACTACATGGAAGTTGAGGGAAGCTCGTCTGAAACGATCATCCTGTTTTCAGACGACCTGATCTTTGATTAACGATGGCGCGGTCTGAATGTTAGTAGAACTAGCGTAGCATAGTGCTGGAGTTTTTCAACCAGCTTTTTAATCTGTGGGTCGTGAGCGATTCGAACGCTCGACCAACGGATTAAAAGTCCGCTGCTCACCGACTGAGCTAACGACCCGGTAAGCTGTGAATTTTATAGAAACAGATGAGCAGTGCTCAATGTTTTTCTTATTTTCGGAACAAAATAGAACTTAAAGCACTGTTTTGATCGTCATATAGAAGAGATTATTAACATGATATGTTACACTTTTTCGGGCCGTTTTATATAAAACAGCATTTTAACCAAAATCTTAACCAAAAATTCAAGAAGGATAGACATGATATTACTCGATTGCCGCAATGATGGCGGTTGCTTTTGGCGGCTTGTTCCTAAGAGACCAAGCAAGAGACTACAAGCGGCACAAGCCGTTGCGTCCGATGTTAAAAACACTGCAGCTTGCCGCTGATTCTGCTGCTTCGCCGCCCCAAGAAGCGAAAGATAAAGTCAAAGACGCTGCGGCTGATGCAAAGAAACTGCCGATAAAGCCATGATCTGAAACTAAAGTAAGCCGCCGACAAAGCAGCTACCGATGTAAAAGAAGCGGCAGATAAAGCCGTTACCGAAACTAAAGAAGCGGCCGGTAAAAGCCAAAGCAGCGGCTACCGATGCAGCCAAAGATTCTTTGAACAAAGCCGCTGATGCCACTCAAGCAGCTGCGGACAAAATGAAAGACGCTACAACAATTTGTCGTGGTTGAGTAGTAGGTCACCGAAACCGAAGTTGGTTTTCAGACGACCTTTTGTTTTCTATAGTGGATTAACTCTAAACCAGTACGGCGTTGCCTCGCCTAGCTTTCAAAGAGAACGATTTCATAGGTGCCGAAGCACCGCAGGAATCGGTTCCGTACTATCTGTACCGTCTGCAGCTCGTCGCCTTGTCCCGATTTAGTTAATCCACTATAGAAAACCTTGTTTACGCCTGCGCTATCGAGCTGTCTTCTCCTGCCGCCTTCTTCGTGCGTTCCGCGCTGCTGAGCACCTCAGCAGCTGGTTTTTCCGAATCTTCGCTGCGAGGATTTTCCGGCGGTCGGTTTCCGTGAGCAGGGCGAGTCTGTGCAGGATGATGTTTTTGACAGGAGCAGGCTGTTGGGGTTCATGGAGAATCGGCGCAGCCCCATGCCCAGCAGCATCCGCGTGTAGGCGCGTGTCGCCCGCCATTTCGCCGCATATGGAGACGCTTTTTCCATGCGCGGTTGGCGGTGGATGATGTGCTGAATGGTTTTCAACACGGCGGGATGGCCTGGTTGGTAGAGGTGGCTGACGCTGTCGTCGCCGCGGTCAACCGACAAGATGGGGTGATCAGGTCGTTGCGCGATGATAGGTCGGTCAGTTTCGGTGACTGCCGACGGTCATGGCGGCGGAGGGGATTTCAACTGCAGCTGACGCTGACGGTGCCGAAGGCCTCGCCGCCCGGCAAGCCGGGCGCTGGGCGGTACTGAGGTGATATGCACTGGCGCACTTCGGATAGGGGAGGTAATCATCGGCCACATCATGCGCACGGGGCCGTGGACGGCGGCGCGAGAATGGCGCGCATTTGGGTGCGGAACATGACGGGTTCGGCGAGGCACGGTGGATGCCGGTGAGTCCGAGCGCGGGGTTGAGGCTGCCGTTGGGGGTGGAATTTTTGACCGAACCAGCGGGGGCTTGTCCACGCCCACTCGACGGTGCGGATGGTGATGCTTTTGCCTTTTCATCACAATCGCGCTGTACACTCTGTACGCTCTGTCTTTCGGTCGGCATGGTGTCGCGGCTGAGATAGAGGAATTCGCTGCGGAAGAGTCCGACGCCGTCTGCGCCGAAGTTGTGCAGGGCTTTGATGCTTCGGCAGATCTGATGTTGGCGAGCAGCTCGATGCTGATGCCGCCCGGCGGTGGTGGCGGCGGTGAGCTTGTTGAGTTCGCGCTCGTGGAGGCGGTATCGCGTGGCGAGGCGGCGGTATTCGTTGAGGACGACTTCGTCCGATCGATGATAGGACGTTGCTGATGCCGTCAACGATGACGGCTTTTGCTCGGTAATGAGCCTGCGGGCGTTGTGCAGGCTGATGACGGAAGGGGATGTCGAGGCTGCGCCTAAGATGGCGGTGTGTGATTGGGCCGCCGACGTCGGTAACGAAGGCGGTGATGCGCTGCTCTTTAAAGAGGACGGTGTCGGGCGAGAGGTCAAGCAATCAGGATGGTGTCTTCAAACAAGCCTCGTTGAGTTTCTGTCGTTGCTTTTGCCCGACGAGGTTGTTGTGGATGCGGCGGACGACTTGCAGTACGTCTTGTTTGCGTTCGCGCAGGTAGTCGCCCCGATGTTGTCGAACTGGGCGGCGAGCTTGTCGTTTTGTTGCTTCAACGCCCATTGGCGCGTTTGATTTTCGTTTTTCAAAATATCGACGGGTTCGCGAGAGGGTTACGTCGGTCAGCAGCATGAGGTGCAGAACAAACGCCCAATTCGGTCGGAGCAGTTTGAGCGAAATCGCGCCGCGAAGCTGTTCCAACTCTTTGCGCGTGGCTTTGATGGCGGGTATCGAAACGGGCGGCTTCGGCGTCGATGAGGTCGTCTGAACGTCGTATTGCGGCACTTCCGCCGTGCCGCGCGTAATCAGTGGGCTTGTCCGATGGCGATGCTTTGCCCGCTGCGACACCGTGCAGCACGATACCATTATTCGGCCCTCGCCGAAGTAGTCGTTGATTAAGTCGGTCAATGCCTTCATGGCAGCGACTTCGTCCGCCGCGTCGGTTTCAGCTCGATGATCGTCCTTTGGCGGGCGGCGAGCATCATTAGCCCTGCGATGCTTTTGCGTTGACGCGGCTTCCGTTTTCGTTACCCAGACTTCGCTTTGAAACCGAGACGCGGTTTGGGTGAATTTGTGCAGCGCGGGCGTGGGAGTCCGAGTTTGTTGATGATTTCGATTTGTTGTTTTTGCATGTTCGGCTTTTCGCGTGCGGGCCGTCTGAAAACGGGTCGACCGGTTAGATTGGCTTCGGCGTGCTGTTTGCCACCAAATCTTCCGGTTCGGCGGTGATGGCGAAAATGCCTTTTGACGGCGGCTTCTGACCGTTTCAGTGAAGGCGCAGGTCTTCGCCATGGGCGAGTATTGGGTCGCTTTAATCACCATCGGCGCGTTCAGTCCGGTCAGAATGAGGGATTTGCCCGCGCGAACCAGTCTGCGGGCGGCGTACTGCACGGGCGTCGCGCCGAAGATGTCGGTCATAACCACTACGCCGTGGTTTTCAGGAAACTCTGTAGCGCGGCGATGGCATTGTTGATAATGCCGTTTTGTCTTTCATCAGGGCTCCACGCCGAGATGCGGATGTTTTCCGCACCCTGCCGGAAGAAATGATGGGTCAGGCTGCGGTAGGCTTCGCCTACCGCCTCGTGGGTAATGATTAAAAAGGTTGACCGCGATGTGTTCCTGATGATTTTATTCGGCTGCAGTGGACGAAAGTATTGTCCGTTCACCCGCCATAGCGCGATATGAGAAAGGTCGTCTGAAAAAGTTTTCAGACGACCTTTTTAATCTTGTCTCAGCCTTGGTTGAGCGCGTAAACTTCGCCCAAATTGCGCCAGCAGCCCGCCGCGTCCATATCGTAGCCGAAGACGTAACGGTTGGGAACATCCATCCGATCACAATCCGCCTTGGTCGGTTTTTCCTTGTCGATCAATTTGTTGGCAAACACAGCCGCACGGCAGCTCGCCGCCCCATTTCCAAGAGTTTGACTGAATCGCCGACATCGTGTGCCTCCTCGTCCAAAAATATCGTCCAACACAACCACGACGGCCCTGAATCTGCTCCGGTCGGCATCCGTTTCAGGTTGAACGCGCCGCCCGCCAGCTTGTCGCCGCAACGGGAAACATGAACATAATCAAAGTCCAACGAAAGCGCACAGCGGCAGCAACTGCCCTGTAAACACCACACGCCCCGCCCATCACAGGCAGCAGGAGCGGGATATTTGTCCCCCGTCGCGCGCGTAATCCCGTCCGCCACTTTTTGCAGCGCGGCACGGTATCGATCGGTCGAACGAAAAGCTCGGCATTATCAAGCATAGCTTGGCCTCATGCGTTTGGTTTCTAACCGATCATGGTAAACGAAACTCAGTTGGGAAAAGGAAATTATAAACCCAAAACGGGCTGAGGTCGTCTGAAATCCCGCCACTGCCTTGCCCTGTACTTACGTTTTTGAGCAGAGGAAACTCAGAGGCAGAAGTCGCGGCGGGCGTTGGCGGAATGCGCCGAACTGGCTTGGTTTTCAGTAGCAACTGTATTTTTACCCTGTCGGGCAAAAATACCAAACTCAAATCGCCGTTTGGATACCGTTTTTCGCGCAAAAGCAATCACGCATCCGGGCATTCAATATCGTCAGCAGTTTGCAGTACATGCCGTAACGGCAACCTTATACGGCTTACCTGACAGCAGGCGCTGGTAAAAATCCTGAATAAGCGGTTCAAAACGTGTTGCTACCACGGTAGCCATATACAGTGCCTTACGCACCGCAGACCTTCCGCCAAAGCAGCGGCTTTTTGAACTTTGGTTTCGCCTCCCTCGGGTGCGGGGCAATACCGACCAAACTCGCTATCCGTTTGTGCGACAGCCGTCCCACCTCGGGCAGCATCGCCATCAGCGTAGCTGTCGTTATCGAACCGATGCCTTTGATTTGTTCCGCCACTTTGGCTTTGCCGTCAAAATGTGTGTGGGTGTGGTCGTCGATTTGTTTGTCCAATTCGTCAATCAGACGGTCAAAATGGGCAATCAGTTGTTTGACGCTTGACTTGCGTGTTCGTGAACCTGATGCAGTCGGTTTTTCTCGGCAGTCCGCATATCCACCAGCTGGTTGCGGCGGTTGACCAATGCTTTCCAACACTTCCTCCGCTTCGGTAGGCGGGTGATAGAGCATGGTTTGCCAATCTTCTTTCTGCATCATCATCGTGCGAAGAAGGCAAGCATTTGGGCATCTTTTGGCATCGGTTTTGGCCAGCGACCGCGATTGGGCAAACTGATGCGTCTGACGCGGGTTGGCGATGATCACGGCTGCCTGCGCGGGTGGATGGCTTTTGGCGGCGGGAATTTCGAGACCGCCGGTGCTTTCCATGACGACGAGGGCGACGTTGTGTTTTTAAGGTATTCGATAGTATGGGCGATACCTTTGGGAGTTGTTGGTTTTGGTTTTGGTTTTGGTTTTAGACAAAGACGAAACGGCGATGACGAAGTTTCGTTTGGCGATGTCGATGCTCGCACAGCTGTATTGGGTACTCATCATAAACCCGCCTTGCATTCTGGTTGTGCTGTCTGGCAACCGTCCGGTTGTGTCGATAGGGTTGCCCGGCTGCTCCTGAGCCACGCAACGGTTGTTTGCCTTGGTCGGATGCGGGTGGCGGCGGGCGGTTTGCTGCTGCGATACGGGTGTTTGCATCGATACAAGCGTCGGATTCTCGAACTCGACGGCTTTTTGATGATGGCGGGTTTTTGTCGGATACGAGCATCCGGCCTACTGGTTGGTTTGTCATTGCTGCAAACCAAGCCACTTGTTCGGCGGATTAATCGGCAGCGTCGAGCGAGACTTTGACCGTCGAGCATTTTTCATCTGATAGCGGAACACTTCCGCCTTGCGTTGATTGCCGGTTTTTCTGTAATTCGTGCCCAAAAATCACTTCGTCCACTTTGATTCCGTATATCGGCGTGCGAACAACATAGATGGATTGGGTCGTTTCGCAATAGTCGATTTCGTCTGACCATCAGGCTTGATGACCAGCAGGCGAAACCTTCTTCGTCGCGGAAGGCGTAAGTCTTTAAACAGATAGCGGATGGATTCTAAGGCTCTTTATCCTCGTCGCTGACGGCGGATTTGTCCTTGAAAACCCGATGCTCTTCCAACGCTTCTCTTTAATTTTTCCTAAGCGGAACTGATGCCAGTCTTTCATTTTCCGACGGTTTCAGGCGGATACCGGAATCGACTGATATTTGCATCTAATGTAACGAATGGATGAGCCCAACTTTTCTTTTGTGCTAAATTTTGATGAAGCGTTGAAAGCTTCCATAGTGCAGAAAGTCATATCCCGCATTTTTTCCGCAATATATTCATCTTTGTACGCGATATAGCGACTTGATAAAGCGGCAGTTTGTATTTATTATCTCGAGCATCGGCTTCCGTCAGGTAACGTCTGAATCGTCTAGTTTTTGGGGGACGGGTTAGGAACGAAGTGGAACATCTGCTTCTCTCAGCCAACTCCCGCTTTTATTGAACACCAAGCAGCAGTCCCGAAGCCTCTACGCCATCTTCTTTACCATACAGGCGAACTGGTTCAAACTGTTGACGCGGCTGGAGAAGCAGGCAAAAAGCATTGTGGACGCGCTATCCGCCTTGTTTTCCAACTCCAAACTCCTGCTGGTTCAGCAAGTCCAACAATGCCTTGCCTTCGGATGGGTCGTTCATATAGGTGGAACTGCCGAGCCGCATCGGACTCGGCGGTTTCGTTGCCGCCGATGCGAATAATATATGGGCAGCGTGGGTGAGCGTAACGCGCCATCGGGGTGGAGCCCAACTCTATTGGCAAGATATTGAGAACCGCTAACACGGTTGAAAACGAGCATCTTTCAGTGGTGAAGTTTTCATTCTTGAAAAAGTGATTCCTTGTTTTTGCTTTTCTCGAAATAGGAATTCAATCTTTTATTGAGGTAATCAATATCTCTTAAACCTGAACGGATTACTTTTTCTATTTCTTTTCTGTTTCATTTGATTGTGATCATCTGTCCGTAGCGCCAAAAGATATTTACCGGCCTGTTTCTTTGAAAAAGTACTTCCGCTTTTATCCGTATTTTTAATTCTCTTAACCTGTTCAACACAACAATGGCCAAGCATACTTTGAGCAAAACATTTGTTGCTGGAATGTGGATTTGTTCCTTTTCCAGTTGTCCGACAAGCCGTAACTGTTGCTTGAAAAGCGCAGCGGCTTGCTTGAACAGTTTGTCCGCTTTGTCTATATACTTGCTTTTCTTAGCGTATAAAAACAACAACCGCCAAGCCAAGATTGAGTACTGATTTGTTCCGAATGCTATCCTGTTCATCTTTCAGTTGCTTTGGCGTCTGTAATTCCTTTTGAAAATGTTTAATGGCTTTCCAAACAGTTCGTCTGCTTTATCTGTATCTTTGGTCTTTATGGCCCTGTTCGAAGCTAGCAACGCCAAGCCAATATTGCGACATCGATTTGTTCCCTGAATGTTGTTTTTGTTCATCTGACAGTTGTTTGGCAAGTTGTAACCACCTCGATAGTGTTCAACGGCTTTCCCCAAACAGTTCAGTCTGCTTTATCTGTATCTTTGATCTTTATGGCCTGTTCGAAATAGCAACGGCCAAAATCAATATTGAATTTCTGATTTGTTCCTGAATGTTGTTTTGTTCATCTGATGACAGTTGCTGGCAAGTTGTAACCACTCTCGATAGTGCTCAACGGCTTTTCCAAACAGTTTGTCTGTCTGGTCTGTATCTTTAACCTTCATGGCCTGTTCGTAATAACAACGACCAAAACCCAGATTGAATCTGGACTTTGCTTCTGCAATCTGAGTGCTTTTTATCCGCAATCCCGTTCCAAGCCTGACGCAGTTTTTCAATCGCTTCAGCGTATTTTTCCCTCTCATTAAATAATGAAAAGACTTTCAATAATCAAATCTTTTAACAGCCATCATTTATCCCTCTATCAAACCAATCCATTAAAAACCAATCAGACGAAAATTGTACACCATATACCGAAGTCTTCCTTCCCGCCCCCAAAACATAAAACCGATTCAGTATCCATCCATGTTTATAAAAAGGTCGTCTGAAAACCTAAAATACGGTTTTCAGACGACCTTTTCGACCATCGGCTCTACCTGTCCGTCCTGACCCGCACAAACGTGGCACGGCGTGCTCTTTTTGCGTGAAAACCACGGTAGCGGTATGTGATGACCGAGCCGATTTTGGGCGGGTTGTCGCGGTCTTTGTCTTTGAAGCCGCTGCCGATGCGGAATTCGCCGTGTCGGTTGTTGCAGCCGACCGCGCCCAGCCGTCCGGCGTTGCGCCCTTTGCCTTCATAATGCCGCGTTACCGTGCATTCGTCGTCGTATTGGCTTTTCAGCCTAATCACTGGCTGTTCTCGCCGCCGCTGTACCGCGATTCGCGTTGGCGCAGCATCACGCCTTCGCCGCCCTGCGCTTCGATTTGTTTTAAAAATCCATCGCGTGCCGGTCGCGCACTTTGGTTTGCGGGATGATGGTGATGGCGCGTTCGGATGCGTTTTTCAGCCATTGCGTTGCGACGGCGAGGCGTTGGTAGAGATTGCCCTGTGCTTTTGGGTACGTCGAAAAACATGACGGCGGATGCCGCGCCAATCGCCGGAAGACGAGAGCGCACGGCGGCGGAAATTGTTCAAACTCGTCCGCGTCCGCTATACAGCTCGCCGTCGAGCGGATAGGGCGGGAACTGCGCGGTAAAACCTTTGGGCGGCGTGAACGCGTAGCCCTGCCTGCTGACCAGTTGCCGCCCGTCCCATACGCGCGCACGCCGTCGAGCTTCTCGCTCATCGCCCAGCCCGCAATGTCTTTGGTCTTGTATTCTGCGCCAGCATCAAACCGCGCCGAGCGCCGCTTTGATGGAAAGCGCAAAAATCGGTATCATCGCCCTGCATTGAAGTTCTCATAAACGTTCCTGTAATGTGAGTGATTATTTCAAATATAATAATGATACCGCATAAACAGACCGAAGGTCGTCTGAAAACATCGTTTCAACGAAGTTCAAGCCCCGTCCAACCACTCACCCAAGGAATCCCGCCTCATGGCACGCTCAAGCCGAAATCATTGCTGTTACCCCTTTTCCGCCAAAACTGTACCCTTTTGCGGGATGACGAAAACCCGAGAAGCCGTCCTGACCGATGTCGGCGGCGACGTTCCTACCCTGCAAGAGTTGGACGCGAAAAACCTCACCCTGACCGCTATTTGGCTGACCCACGGACACCTCGACCATGCCGGGCGGCGTGGTGGAATTGCGTGAAACACCGCCCTGTCCTCGTCATCGGCCCCTCGCGGACGACGGTTTCCGCTCCAAGCCCTGCCCGAAACAACCGCCCAATACGGCTTTCCTCGTTTCCCCGCGTTTGACGCCGACCCGCTGGCCGACCGAAGGCGAAACGCCTCACGTCGGCAGCCACGCCTTCCAAGTCCTGCACATCCCCGGCCACACGCCCGGCCACGTCGTTTTCTACGCGCCGAAGCAGGGCTGCTTGTGCAGGCGACGCATGTTTTACGAAACCATAGGCAGAACTGACTTCCGCGCGGCGACCTACCACGCCGACCTCATCCATCATATCCGCACTCAAACCGTTCGTCCTGCCGAAGACACCGCGTCATCGCGGGACACGGCAGAATGACCGATATTGGGCATGAAAAAACGGCACAATCCGTTTTTAAAATCTGAAAGAGAAGGTCGTCTGAAACGGATAAGCGTCTAGACGACCTTTTTATAGAAAAATGAGTTGTAGAAATCAGTAGCGTTGTTTACAGTATTTCCAGGAGAATACTGAAACATGAACATGCACAAAAACACCCGCCTCACCCCGCACCACCGCCAAGCCGTTTGGCTGGCCTACACGCAGGAAAAGGAAAGCGTCACCTCCCTGGCACGCCGCTGCTCAAGTCAGCCGCGTCACCATTTACCGCGCCCCTTAAAGCCGCAAGGGCCAAGCTGCTCAAACCGCAAACCAGTACCAACAACCGTTTCAAACAGGCAAAGTACGGAATGAAACGCCTGGCCAAGGTAGAACGCGGCATTCAGGAAAAACTCAAAAGGCAGGCCAAACGCTACAATAAATCCTACCCCGGAGAGCTGGTACATCTCGATACCAAACGGCTGCCGCTGCTCAAAGGGCAGAAAGCCACCGATAAGCGGGATTACCTGTTTGTCGCCATTGACGATTTCTCAAGGGAGCTATACGCCGCCATTTTTGCCGGACAAAAACCGCAGACAGCGCCGCCAAGTTTTCTGACCGAACACCTGATTGATCCCTGCCCATACCTGATTGAGTGCGTTTACTCCGACAACGGTACGGAATACAAAGGCTCGGCCAACCATGCTTTCGGTGTAGCCTGTTACGAGAACGGGATTGGTCAAAAGTTTACCCGGGTTGCCCGTCCGCAGACCAACGGTAAGGCGGAGCGGGTTATCCGTACCCTGATGGAGATGTGGCATGAGAAACAGTCGTTTGACAGTCCGGAACATCGGCAAAAGGAGTTGTGCCGCTTTGTTAATTTTTATAACACCGTGAAGCCACACTCGTAGTTTGAACGGCGATACGCCGTTTGAGGTCTTGCAGGCTTATTTTTCTCAACCTGTTGTGTAAACAACGCGACGATTTTCTACAAATGAGTAAAATGCACTTTAGAACACTTCAAAGGAAATTCGTCATATGAAAACGCGCATGAAACATTAGCTGAGTCTCATTCAACAAATGAAAGATTATGAATTGTATTGGGGAGGGCTTACTCAAAAAGTTTGGATGAAGGTACTTTTTGAAATTGATGAAGATGAAAACAGTATGTCTGATGAAATCAAAAATACACCAACAATTTTTATCTAAAAAGCCTTTATCTTTAAAGCGAGCTAGACAAGAAGCTCCTTCTTTTTCAAATGCCACCGAATACAACCAAACCATTACAGCCGAACGGAAAAATCAGTGATAAAAATATGAAATAGATGTGTTGGAAAATGGGAGAAAAAGAAAACCTATACGCTGGTTTTGGAAGGCGGAGAGTGGAAATCGATCAAATGGGTTTTATGTATTTCGATAAATGGAAGAAGTCCAGCCAATTGTTTTTGAAGAAACGATAATTTGTTGTCAGTAAATGGAGGTCGTCTGAAAAAGCCCTGAAATCTTTTTCAGACGACCTCCGCCTCACTTTGACCGCGCTCAAACCCTGCTGCGCTCCGCCCATGCTGCCTGATTTGAAATAATTTTTAAAAATAAAAGGATAGCGCTGCATTTTGCCTGAGGTCGTCTGAAAACCTGCGCTTTGCAAACCTGTGGTTTAGGATTAGTATAACTATACCAATTTATCCCAAATCCATTTCAAATCATTCACTTCGGAGAGATTCCGCATGAGCTACACGGCCCCTGTAAACGAATTGCGTTTTCGGCATCCGCGTGCACGGCAGGTTGGACGAAATCCTGCAACTGCCCCATGCGGAAGGTTTGGACGCGGAAACGGTGGATGCGGTGCTGGACGAGCGGCGCGGTTTGCCTCGGAGCAATGGGCGGATACCAACCGCACCGGCGATTTGCACGGCGCGGGTTTTTCAGACGATGTGATTACCACCCATCCCGATTTGGCGCGTGCTCTACCATGATTTCTGCGAAGCGGGCTGGGCAGGGTTTGCGCGCGCCGGCGGAGTTTGGCGGACAGGGGCTGCCGGCGGTCGTGTCGGCGGCGTGTGAAGAGATGTGGTGCGCCGCCAATCTTGCCCTGTCGCTGATGCCGATGCTGACGCTGGGGCGGTGGACGCGCTGTTCAAACACTGGCAGCGAGGAGCAGAAACAGACCCTACCTGCCGAAAACGTGCGGCGGCGAATGGGCGGGGAACGATGAATTTGAGCGAACCGCAGGCGGGTTCGGATTTGAACCATATCGCCACCCGCGCCGTGCCGAAAGAAAAACGGCGCGTATGCCCTCAGCGGTCAGAAAAATCTTCATCACTTGGGGCGATCAGAAATGACGGAAAAACATCGTCCATCTGGTGCTCGCGCGCCTGCCTGATGCCGCGCCGGGCGTGCAGGGCGTGTCGATGTTTATCGTGCCGAAAATATTTGGTGAACGCGGACGGCAGCTTGGGCGGATGCAACGGCGTGCGCGCCATCGGCATCGAACACAAGCTCGGCATACACGCCAGCCCGACCTGTACGATGGGAGTTCAACAACGCCGAAGGCTATCTGGTCGGCAGGGCGGGCAGGGTTTGGCGTATGCGTTTACCATGATGAAAAACCGCGCGGCTGAACGTCGGCATCGAAAGGCCACGCCGTCGCCGAACGCGCCTATCAAAACGCGCTCGCCCTATGCGAAAGAGCGCTGCAGGGACGCGACGAGGCGGACGGTTCAGAACGACGTGGCGATTATCCGCCATCCCGACGTGCGCCGTCGTTGTTGATACAAAGGGCAACGCTCGCCGCCCAACGCGCCCTGTATCTGCGCGCCGCCGCCCTGACCGATTTTGCCGCCGCCTGCCCCGACAACGTATTGCGCAAAGAAGCCGAGCGCGAACTGGATTTTCTGATTCCCATCGTCAAAGCCTGGCCGACCGACAACGGCGTTGTCCTGACCAACCTCGCCGTCCAGATTTACGGCGGCGCGGGCTACCGTCGAAGAAAACGGCGTGGCGCAATACCTGCGCGACGATGCGGATTACGCCGATTTCACGAAGGCACGCAACGGCATACAGGCCGCCGATTTGGCAGGGACGCAAACCACCGGCAAAATGGCGCGCTGCCCTTTGAAGCTGCTCGCCGAAGGCAAAGGGCTGGCGGACAAACTCGCCGCAGTCGAACCCGCTGCCGCGCAGCAACTGGCGCAAGCCATTGAAAAGGCGGAACAAAGCATTGCCCGCATGGTCGGATACGCCGACCGTCCCGCCCTCGCCGCCGCCGCGTCCAGCGCCTACCTGCAACAAATGGGGCTGACGCTCGCGCCATCGGACTGCCCTGCGCCTACCTTGCCGCCGAAGCGCCTCAGACGACGACGCCGACGGCTTCGGCAGCGGTTTCTACGCCGCGCAGCAACACAACGCCCGCGTCTATTGCGCTCACGTCCTGCCGCAGGTTTACGCCTGCGCCGCGCAGATTGAAAAACGTGCAGGCATTGCTGGACGCCGTTAGAACTTTATTGACGGATACGGGTTTGAAGTGGTCGTCTGAAACCGGATTTTCGGGGTTTCAGACGACCTTTTTGATAAGGGGTGATAAGTGGACCAGAACGCATTAATCGAATTGGGCAACCTGTCTGCCTCGAGCATTGGACGGAAGGTTTGGATGTTTTAGTGCCGAATATGAAAGCGAAACAGGCTCGTCGTCAGAGAAGGTCGTCTGAAAACGTTTTAACGCCATTCGTTAGACGTTTTCAGACGACCTTTATAGTGGATTAACTTTAAACCAGTACGGCGTTGCCTCGCCTTAGCTCAAAGAGAACGATTCTCTCAGGTGCTCAGCACCGCGAATCAGTTCCGTACTATCTGTACTGTCTGCGGCTTCGTCGCTCTGTCCTGATTTAAAGTTAATCCTATATTTATTCCGCCAAAACTGTTCAGCCTTTCGGATAAAACCGCACCACATTTTCCTTCGGGCAGCGTCAGTTTTTCACGGCATGACCGTACACGGTTTCGAGCGTGACGGTCAGACCGCCTTTCGGTTTCGGAAAAATCTTGATCCACAAACGCTTCCAGCCGCTTGGGCGTCGCTGAATTTCAGGCGTGCCATAAGCCCAAGGTTTCCATGTCCTGCCGGAACGTCGCCGCCTTTGCGAGTAGCTCAATTCGAGCTTGGCGGTATCGGTAACGGGGTCGTAGAAACCGTTGTCGGCGGCATACGTCGCCGAGGTCGTGCATATCGATTAAGGTCGGCGTTTCACACGCTATCCCCGCGCTTTTCAGACGGCCTGTCAGCTCGGTCAGACTGTCGCGGCCGAAATGGGTGAAGAATAATAAACCGTCTGTTTTCAAGGCGTTCGCCCAGTTTTTGAGGACGGGCAGGATTTCGCCCGCGCGGGGCAGGCTGAGGTTCGCCCACAACATATCGGCGGAGGCTTCGGGCAGCGGGTCGGTGAGGGCTTGGCAGTGTTGGACGACGGTTTTGCCGGTGAGTTTTTGCCAAAAACCACTTTTGCGTGCGGCTGCGGCGGTTTGGAGGAAATCGGCACGCGGGTCGTATTCTTCGAATACGGCGTTCGGATAACGCGCGGCAAGGAGGCTGCGGCTGATGTCTCGCGTCCGCACCGACCAGCAGGATGCGTTTGGGCGCGTTGCGGACGATTTGCAGCCGCTCGTCGGTGTCTTGGGCGAGATGGCGGTGGATTTGCCAGCGTTTGTCTTGAGGGTTCTATGCTTTCAGACGACCTTTTTCTATTTATCATTTTACAGCATAATTATTCGTATAATAAGTAAAAATATATTATTTTAATGCTGTTACATTAATATGTATAAAATTTAATAGGTAATCCATTACTTTGAATATTAGTACAACTATCTACTCTCCACTCATTAGTTACCGACAATTCTTGAGTCTCAATCTCATCTGAATAACGATTTGTCAAATAATGGAATTTTTGGTTTGTCGAACCCACCCAATTTCTTGTTGTTTCTATTTGTGTATCAAATTCTCCGTCGATCAATAGGTCTGTAGAGTTTAATAGCCTTTGCTGCCCTGAAAATTTTATTTTCTGACAGTTCGGTATATTCGTAACCGGAAAAAACCATTACGGATAGATTTAGATTATGTGCGGCCTCGGCAATATCGGCTAATCCTTCAGCTTGTAAAAAAGGCTCTCCACCAAGAAAGGTAAGACCCTCCAGTGGATATTTTTCTGTTGCGTTTTTAAGTCATTCGATGATTTCATTCGATCGCATAAGATGGGCAGGTTTTTATTTTCAGTAATTCACCATTGCAACAACCTTTACACCATTTCAGACATCCCTTGAACCCAAATTACAAAAACGCAGACCCGGTCCTTCAGCTTCGGTAGCTTCAACAATATGGGATATATTCAGCCAGTGCATTATTCCAACTCGAAATCAAAAATATTTTCCTGCCTGCAAGACTTTTTAATGTCCTGCCTTTTTAATTTATGGGGCTGTTCTACTTTGCTCAAAGAGACCTTTGCAATAACATAGGTTACTAAAAATTTTATGCTCAATCTCATTTTCAAAATGCAAAACCTTTCTGATTTTTCCACTTTTTGCTCAATATTAGGAAGGTTTTAGTCAATTGAAGATTTTTGGCGCATTTTATGCGTCAAATTTCGTTAATAGACTATTTTTGCAAAAGGTCTCTCAAAGAGAAATTCTGCCAGCGGGTCGAATAAATATTTTGTTAACACGTTTAATACGCCGCGCCCCCGTGTTGGTAATTTACTTGTTTGATTAATGCATCTAGTGCTTTATCCTCATTTTCAAATCACCAGTTTTTCAAGCCCCATTTTCTTCTTTCAGACGGCCTGTCAACGGTTTAAGTTTTGCGCGGGCTATATCTTTTAATACAGCATCATCCTGTATGAAGTTAAACGGGATAATGTTTGCATCGCCTATACGTCCCTAATAATTCTGGGCGGTTTAGTTCGTCTCTAAAATGAGATTGCACTGCCTGCTTAAATTGTTCTGCAATATTTTTCTTTATTATCTTCGTCAGGTCGAATATTAGTTGCACCGATATTGGAAGTGAAAACAATAAAAGGTATCAGCAAAAGAAATGGTTTCGCCTTTGCCGTCGGTCAATCGGCCATCTTCTAATATTTGTAGAAACTTATCTAAAATCCGCGGATGGGCTTTTTCGATTTCATCAAACAAGAGCAGGGAAAAATGGGCGTGTTTTTCACTGCATTGGTCAATTGACCTCCTTCTTCAAAAACCGACATATCTCGGCGGTGCGCCGACTAAGCGTTGATCGGCGTGTTCGTGATTAAATTCGGACATATCGAAGCGGATGCAGGCATCCTCATCACCAAATAGAAATTGTGCCAATGATTTTTGCTAATTCGGTTTTGCCTACACCTGTCGGTCCGACAAAAACAGCAGCGACCTTTAGGGCATACGGGCTTTAACTGAATGTTGCAACCCCTGAAAGCCCGGTATAGGCCCGTATCAAAATCTTGTTTACGGCTCCAATTGCCGATTCTTGTCCTTTGACTCGCCTTTGCAGCGTGATTTGGGCATCTTTCAATCTTTGATAATTCAATTTTTCCCAAGGGGATTGGCGTTTACCATAACGGTACAGCGATACTAAATTCTGTATATTGATAGGTGCCTGCTGTTGTCTGGATAAGCGGACAAGGTTATCTATATCGCGTAAAGTCAGGGTGTCGGTCAACGTAACAAAAATCTGCCAACGATTGACTTCCCGCACTCAAATTATCACTAACCTTCCACTGTGTTTGTCTTGCCAAATAGCAGCTTCGCGTTCGGAAATTAGGTAGGGGGATGGTTATTTCGGCAAATAAAGGATTGTTCAGATAAACGGATGGCGGTAAGGCGGTATTGCCCGAGCACAGAAAAACCAACAGGCTTTGCGGTTGCCCCATCGCTTCTGCGGTTGTTGTTTGTTCGGCATCCCGTAGGCCAGTAGCGATTTGTTGCAACCAAGCCCGTTCCGTTTCACTCAAGGCATTGATTTGTCCGAACAGATAATTTGACCAATCTACGATAAAGGCGGCTTTTTCTGTGTTTTGGTCATGATTTGTTCAACGGTAGCATCCTGAGGCTGAATGGGAATGCATCCGGATATTGCTATTATCTTCACCGTCATCGTCAAAATCGTAAAGCTTCACCGATTTCGGCCTGCATGCCGAGCCGGTTCAATCCTTCCCATTCCTGAGAGGAAACACCTGATATCCCATTCAAACGTGAGTAAAATACAACCTGTTCGAAACCTTTGTGCTTTTAAACTTTCTTCAATAATCTGTTTATCGGCATTAATTTGTTATAACGGTTTGAAACCTAAGTCACTGATGTTTCCGCTGATGATTAAAGCCCGACGTATCATGGATTGACGTTCAAAGTTTTTCTAGCCATGTATTGATGTATTCGTTCATTTTACCTTAGTGTGATTTTGCCGTATGTTGGATTGATGGGTTTAGCATCGGCATGTTCGTCATCCGGATTTTCCCAAAGAACACGTTCATCAGATAAAATTTACACCATAAATTTCGGATAGTTTCGGCAATACTTTTTGCATATCTTCTTTACAGCGCTGCCCTTTATAGTTATCAAATCTCACAGCGAACCGCACCATCTAAACGTACACGGAATTTTGCCCGGTTTCCTTGCGGACAGCTTGCTTGGATGACAACCACGCTGCTCTTCGCCGACACCCTTGTTTGATGGGTTTTAAGACAGTAAAACCGGCTTGCTTCAGCGATTGATATACGGCTTTGACCATTTCCCTTACGGACTGCTTCGTTTTCAATCACCATATCTTCGATTTGGTGAGCTTCTGAATGATTTCTGTCAAATCCTTTTGATTTTCTTGCTCAATTTTTGTTTTAACCGCTCGGATTCCGATTGTGGCAGATTGCGGTTTCACAAATTTTCAAAAGATCGGATTTTTGTGTTTCAGCAACTTCGTCTTGTACGGTTTTAGCAAAATTTTTCCGAATTTCTTCGATTGTTGTTCTGCCAGACTGTTTTAATTTCGCGAATCGCCGATTTTTATGTCAGCAATACTTAGATTTTCCTCCGTAATACGTTTTTCGGCTATTGCTAAAGGTTCGAGATGCCAAATTGCGCGCCTGCTATTTTTCCAATTGCTTGTTTCCTGTATCCATACATTTTCTATTTCGGCACGTAAACGTTCCGCTGCACGTTCAGTTTCTTCACGCAAACAGTCGTTGATGTTCTTCCGTTATTCTTTTATTTTCTTGGGCTTCGTAACGTATGGCCTGCTTCAAGCCGACCAATAGCAAAACTGCGGTTACGTCCGTCATAAGCGTTCATATGCCGTGTACCCGTTGAATCTCAGTGCGTATGGTAGCGATGTTTTGCAGCAAGATTCAGCCAGATCGCTGTTTTCCAAATCGTTTAGCTGCTGTTCGTAACGGCGCAGATAAAATTTCCGTTGTTTTGACTGATTCTCGGCTTCCTTGCCTTGCGTGCGGCTTTCGCGGATTTCCGTTCGCGTTCCAGTTGCCAACGGTTTTCGCTGATTTGACTCATTTTTATTCATCTCCTAAATCGTTTTCAGACGACGTTACGGTTCAGATGGTTTTAATGCCGGCAGCCGTAGCGTGATTTTTAAGATTTTATCTTCTGTATAAAAGCACCACATCATTCAATCTTATATCGTGCGGCAAACGCTAGAATTTCTTGATCGTTTTGACCGTTGCGGTTCTGTCCGTCCGCTTTTTCAGCCCATTAATAGCGCAAAATTTGGGGATTGGCAGATTCTGTGTGTTGCGCCAGTTTCAATTCTTCAATTTTGCGTATGGCCGCGCGTGATTTTCGGCGGCTTCCCTTCCAGCCGCTCAACGCTTTTTCCGCTTGGATTTTCTCTTTTCTGCTAGCCGCTTCAAAATCCAAAATCACGTTTTTCTTTTTCCAATCTGGCTTTTTGGTTTTGGACTTGCAGTGATTTGCGCATTCAATTCATCGCGCTGTTTCTCCAATGCCAGCCTTGCGGGCGATTTTCTACCGCCGGTTTTGAGCTTGTCCGTCAATTTGGTTTTGCTGTTTTTGCTTGTTTTTGTGTATATGGCCGTTCCTTACTGTTTAACTGGTTCAACTGCGTCTGACTGCATCTAACTCTGCTTTCAGACGACCTAGCGGACATCGCAATCTGCAATTTTTGCATCAATGTCGTCTGAAACCATAGCTTCGCATTGCTCGTTTTTCTACTAAGGTTTGTTTGGCGGCAGCTAAACCTGTTGAATTTCTCCTTTTGATAGTCCAATTCGCCCGATACGGTTTGAGGAAGGATTACCGTGCATTCCGTTTGATTGCTGACAGCTTGTCTGGACGGTTGCGGATAAAGTTGTGTCCAATATGGCAAAATTTCCGGTTTCATCCATTGGTTCTGAAATATCGAAATACTGCCGATTGCCATTTTTGAGTTGTCCTCGACAGCTTGATGATGCCGTCTGGAATCTGCAAGCGCAGAAAAGTGCAGTTGATTTTTACAACGTTTTCTTGCCATTGGGGTGATTTGTTTCCAAATTGTTCGGTTTGATGTCTTTTAACGCCAATTCATCAGGATTCAAACGACCTAATGTTTTATGTGCATCAGCAGTTCGGAAAGTTCGGATTTTCCAGGCTGCTGATTTTTCGATACTGACCGCCCTAAATCAAAGGCTTTGCGTTGCGCTTCTGCTGAAAATCTTGCCAAGCTCAAATCTGGTCTTGGGGAAAAGTTCCAAATGGGTGTTCCAAATCGTTTTCATTATTAAGAGGCTCAATTTTCTTCCCAGCCCTCGGGTTTAAAACGGCTTGATTCCAATTCCAAGTCTTTTTGATAGAGTTCTGCAAAGTCAGATGCCTGAGTTATCGTTATCTCAGGCAATTTTTCAGAATATCGGTTGCGGGGACAAAATTTTGCCATAAATGCCAAAAGCCGCCATATTTGGCTGAGAAAGGGCGGGCAGGTCGGCAAGTCAGTTTCCAGATTCTTGATATAAAATTTTTGCCGGCAGAGGATCACGGCTGATGATCGAAAATAGCACTCGAGAGATAACCTGTCTCCTCCACAAAAAGCGTGTATCCGAAAAACGGAAAAAATATGAGTCAGGCCGTCTGAATCTTTTTAACAGGGCAGGAATGGAAAGATGTTTACCGTCTAATTTGGCTTCGGCAATATCGGCGAAGCAATCAACGGCATTTTATCGTCAATTTCCTGATTTCCATTGAATTTGACTTCGACCGCATCGCCGATTTGACGTATATCGGATTCCTGATCTGCCAGAACTAATGACGAGTAAGTTGTTTTCAGGTAATACAAGAATGCCTCGCCTTGGAGTACATTCTAGCGTTGAAATCATAGGCAAGCAAATGCTCTTTGATGATTTGCGGCTCGCGCGATCTTATCCATTGGGGAAAACAGCTGTTTGAGCTGTCAATATTCAATAACGGTTGCCGTCCAGCGTGAGCTTGACAGGGGCAGTTGCGGTAAAAATGTATCATCGCACGTTACACTGATGCCGTCATGTTCCAATTCGGTTGTAGCATCAAACCACTTTTGGTTTACGGACTCCTGTCCGCCCAATTTCTGCAACAAACTCATCAACAGGGAAAAGGGGAACGATTCAACCCAACGTCTGTGTTGCTTGCACTCTGTTTGGGTTTGCCGACATATCTCATTCAATAAAGGACTAAAACCAAAATATGGCATTTTCTGTTCTACGCCGTCCCGGCATATCACGGTAAAAACTTTTTGCCATTGTCGGTCAGTTTTAAATCTGCTAGAGATAATTTGGCTAAATCATCTTCAGTATCGGGTAAATCAATATGTTCAATCAGTCCCGTATCATTAAGGTTTTCCAGCGTATAGCGGACAAAGGTGAACCAGCTAATACACGGGCACGTTGCATAAGCTGTTAGTTGCCAATTGCGGAGAAATCGATGGGCAAGCCCATCAACAACTCGGCAATACGGTCGGCGTACACTTTTACGGTAGCGATACTCTGTATCCGCGCGGTAAATCGGATAGGAAAAGGTCTTTTTGCCAGCAATTTATCCGATTATCTACGCCCTTTTTGCTGAGGTTGTATGTTTTGGCAGGATGGCGGAAAATTCTTTCGCATCGCAAATTCCGCCTGTTTCTGCCCAATGTTCTAAATATTTGAACATATTCTTATAAACCATTTTTATCGTATCCTGCTTTATCCATTCGAGGCAGTTTGACTTCCCGGTTTTCCAGCATATTCTTTGCAACGAATATCAATAAAAGATTTTGTGCGCGAGACATTGCCACGATTGATAAATTCGAAACAGACGATGTTTGCTCTGCCGCTCGGAATTTTGTGTTCTATCACCACCATTGTTTTTACCAGGCTTAGTAAAATAATCGGTTTTCTTTGCCTTGATAGCGGATAACCGTATTGATTTCTACATCAATGGCGGAAAACGATAATTTATCTTTATTGATTTTTCGGATTTCATCACGAATGACGCGGCAGTGAGGCTGGTAAAATGAAACGACACCTACTTTTCATTTTGTTGTCCTTGCCATAACCCAATGTCTCAAGCTGACGGTTCATATCCACCAATGTTTTGGCAATCATTCTTGCCTCATACGTTGATATTGCTTTGTCCGTCATTAATCGAAAAACGCTTTCCTTTTCATCATCTGTCGTATCAATCCACAGCACATGGTCTTTTTGGACAATAGTCCCTTAAACTCAATACCATGAGGCCGTTTACATCCGGATTTTCCGCAGGTCAATTCGCCTTCATAAAAGTGAGTTAATCATCTTCATAATGTCAGGGTGCATGCGGAATTGAATATTTAAACGTTTGCGTAAACTTTCCGGAGCCTTTTCAAACAATTCTTTAAAACAGACTTTGCCGTTACCATTTTTCAATTCTACGCAGGTTGTCTTCGGTCAAAATCCGTATCGGAATCTTGCTTGTTTTCCTGTGCCTCGTTTTGTTCAACCTCGTCTTCAAATGTCAGCCCATCGGCTTCGTGCGAATATCGGCGGCAATTGACGGTGGTCGCCAACCGAAAATAGCTTTCTTACCGCGCATAAGCGGCAGCAACATCTCTAATGAGTGTGGGCTGGAGACCTCGTCAATCAATGACGACGTCGAAACCGTCAAAATCGTTCTCGGTTAATGTCCGTTCATTTTCATTACAGGTAATGGCAGCCAGATTGCAGCTTTCAACAAACGGTTTTCCAGCTCGCTCCAATCTTTTTCTGCTCTTTTTCCGGCTCTTTCAGGATTTCCTGCCAACGGGAGAATAAAAGGCATAAAATCTTGGTTTTCTGTTTGCAGGGTTTGCAGTTCACTTTCTAATGTGTTCAAACGGCTTTTGCTGTGTGGCAAATTCTGCCAAAAGTCTCGCTTCGGCAGAAAATCCGCCATCGATAAGTATTTGTGCTGCCTGTTGTTTTCAGACGACCTCGTTCGGTAATTTGATATTTAATCTCTTCTAGTGACTCAAGATCAGCTTGCTTTTTCCTGTATGGTTTTTATCACTTGGTGGTTGCAAATCATAGCCTTGTAACTGATTGTTCAAATCCCAAACTGTGGCTTTGTACCAATGTCTGATATTTCTGTTGGAATATGGTTAGATTTTGAATGCGCTGTATCAGCAAAGGCTTGAGCATTGCTGGATTATTTTGCACAAAAATGTTCTGCATCGTTAAAGAAAATTTGGTAAGTTTCACGATTTAAAGCCTTCTGACGGTTTATCTTTCAGACGACGTAATTCTTGTGCGTTTTTCTTTCCATTGGGCGGAAAGTTCATCGCTGTCGTCATTTTCCATTTTGTCAGCGATTTCATCTATTTCCTGCTGTAACTGTTCTATTTCCAGTATGTTTTTCGTATCTATCCCCATCGTGCCATTGCCACTCGTTCAATCGTGATAAATCTGCTTTCATTTTTCGGCAAAACTGCCCTGGATACGCTGATAACTTTGAATCAGTGCATAAAGAATCGGCAGCTTGGTTTTCGCTTTCAGCAAGAAACCGCTCGTAAGAAAACGGTTGGCTGATATGCAGATGTCCGTTGGTAGATGTTCTACCAATGGATAAAGTGTTTCGGGTAAAACAAAATCGCTGTTGCGCAAGGCTTCACCGGAATTTTTCCTCATTGAGTAAGCCGATAAGCTGTGCAATGTTTTCTATATCACGGCTATGTCGTCTGAAAATATCCTGCTGTTCGTCAAACGCTCGATTTTGGTTTGGATAAGTGCCTGTTCTGCCTGTTTCAGACGACCTTGATTGGTACGGTATTCTTCACGAAGTTGTTGCAAATCATGTGCTACAAAATTCAGCCTGTTTTACCCATTCGCGAAGTTTTTCGGTTTCTTCCGATAATGCGTTAAACGGTTGCAGGTATTCTTTGGCTACATAATTGCGCAACGATACATAATGTTTGCTCAATATACTTTCACCGGTAAATTGTTTACCTTCTTCCGTAATGCGGTTGGCACTTTTTGCTAAACGGACAGCCCTTAATTCAGGATGGTTTTGCAGGCGCGACAGAGCATTATCCAATGCGTCGTGAGCTTGGCTTGCAAAGCAAGACCGTTTCTCCGCGCTTGGCAAATTGCAAGCAGGCCCTCGGCGATGACCGTGGTTTTGCCGGTTCCCGGTGGCCCCTGAATCAAACATATATCAGGTGCCGCCAGCATTTTTGTACGGCAGATTTTTGTTTGTCATTTAAACTTTGTTTTCCCATCTCGGTAATTTCTGGAATTTCATCAGGTCGGTTGGCATTTTCAATATCAACGCCCAACAGATATAGTCAATTAAAAACAAAATAGTACAATACTCAACTTTAAAGGTCTAACCATGGCATACTCTGCGGACTTAAGAAACAAAAGCTTTTAAACTATTACGAACAATGCAAAAACATCAGCCAAACCGCAGCAACGTTTAACTTGTCAAGAAACACGCTTTACCTGTGGATTCGCCTTAAAAAACAAACAGGCAGCCTAAAACATCAAGTTACCGGTCTAAATGCCGTCAAATTGGATAGGCAAAAACTGGCTCAATATGTTGGGCAACACCCGGATGCCTATCTGCATGAAATCGCTAAAACATTTTGATTGTATGGCAGCCGCCGTTTGCTATGCACTCAAACAGATGGGATGACGCGCAAAAAAAGACCACCACTTACAAAGAACAAGACCCGGCCAAAGTAACGCATTATTTGACACAGCTGGCCGAATTTTCCGACTACCAACGCGTTTATTTGGATGAAACAGGATTTGACCGCTACCTGTTCCGTCCCTATGCCCGCAGCCCGAAAGGGCAAATAGTGAAAGCGCAGATAAGTGGAAAAAGATACCGACGCTTATCTCTGGTGTCCGCACAAGTCGGCAACCGGCTGATTGCTCCGATGGTTTATCAAAATACGATGACCAGAGTCTTTTTGAAGCGTGGTTTCAGCAATGCCTACTGCCGCATTGACTCAAAAATCGGTGATTATTTTAGATAATGCGATTTCACCGTATGGGTGTCTTACGGGAAATGGCGGAAAAATGGGGTCATAGGTATTGCCTCTTGCACCTTATTCACCTGAGCTCAACCCGATTGAGAAGGTGTGGGCGAATATTAAGCGGTATCTGCGAACCGTTTTGTCTGATTACGCCCGATTTGACGATGCGTTACTGTCCTATTTTGATTTTAATTGACTATAACTTGAAAAGATACGGCGCATACAACCTTCATTTTGTTGCAGGTTTTTACCGCTCGGCGATGACGCTCAATCAACGCTAAATCGCCGACTAAAGAAATAGACAAGAAACCGTTTTTGGGAAGATTTCGGAACAAATGATCAATTTTATCTTGGCGGGTATGTTGATTACTCGTTCTGCTTCTCTGAGTCGGTATTATCTTCAAATTGGGAAATTTATTGTTCAACTCTTCAGAAATATCGACAAAAAAACATCGGCAAATACCGCTTTGCTGAAATCAAATTGATTTTTCACCTGCATTTTCTTGTTGCAACGCTTTACGATAATCCCCTGCAAGCCTTTACCTTGGCTTTATCTGAATGGTTGAATTGGATAATTTTGACACCGTCTTTCGCAAGTTGCCCCTAATTGTAGAAAGCACTCTCCACACGCGAGGCGTCTTTTGAGGCAGTAAAAACGGAAGGGTTGATCGAAGTTTCTATTTTTAAAAGCATGCAGGTTTTGACGGCTAAATGCGGCAGTGCTTTTTCAATACCTGTTCATCTTCCGCAATGACCAAAAAGTGTACCTGTCCCGTTTCTTCATTGAACTGCCAATTCAGATATCGTAATCCCTGAGTTTTGTGCTTGATTAACTTATTTTTAAAGGTCAAAAAGTCTAACCAACCCGACAAGCGTTCTTTAGTTTTAGCGGCATATGCCGGTAGGGATTTTGTAAAATCAGAGGAAAGCAAATTAGTTGACTGCGAGGCGGATATGAATTTTCCTGTAATTGATAAAAAATGAGCTTCAATTTGCTTTTCATAAGCAGTCGCATCCATTCCTCCATATGAGAAATACTCGTTCAGGAATAAAAACAGGACTACTAGTTGCAGTCGGACAATACCCAATAACGGCTACCGCGATGTTATGAGAGATATGTTGATTGAAAAATAGGATGGGAAGAAAATTCGAATAGATAAAGAAATCCTTTTTCCGCATTATCTTGCAAAGAAAGATTGGCAAAATTAGCAACAATTGCTTCATCGGCTGAGAAAGAAATCTTCGCAAAACTGTTTCGCAACAGCCTCATATTCTTTGCTTGAATATTGCGGAAATTGCGCTTTGTAGGAACGAAAAGCACGAGAAATACTTTTTCCCGAGCATTTCTTGTGTTACAGAATTTTTATGTTTTTGTTTGGTTTCAGGGTAAGCGAAAAATAAACAGTCTTTCCAGTCATGTTTAATAGTCCCTTTAAGATAAAAATTTAAAGATAAAACTTATTAAATTGCAATGTAATCGCATTTAAATTATTTGTAATATAGTTATCAAAGATATTTTTCAGACGACCTTTTCGACAAAAGCCGCGGTAACGTTCGGCAAATTCGTCGGCGTGGCTTAAAAACGGGGCGTGCCGCTTTTTCCATCAATACCAATTCGCTGTCCGCCAGATGGCGGTTGAGGTATTCGCCCATGCGCGGCGGGGTGATGGCGTCTTTGTCCAAACACCAAAAGCGAGGGGGCTTGGATGCTTGAAAGCAGGGGCGGGCATCGGCTTGGTTGACGGCGTCCAGCGCGGCTTTGCAGGGCGGGCGGTGCGCCGTGGTGAGAGGTCGGGCAGGATATTGCCGATGATTTCGGCGGCGTTTGGTGTGTGCAGCAACTGTAATTGTAGAAACTGTTTGATATGTTTGGCATAATCCTGCCGAAACGCGCCGACCATCTTGCCCAAAGCGGGATTGGACAGTCCTTCGGGGTAGTCCGCGTCGGCGGTCAGGCGGGCGAAACTTGCGGTCAGGCAGAGCGAGCGGACTTTGTCGGGACGGCGTGCGGCGAGATGGAGCGCGACCAAGCCGCCGAGCGACCAGCCGAGGATGTGGGCGGGTGTGTCGATTTCTTCGGCGAAGGCTTCGGCAATCGCGGCGATGTTGAAGTTTTCGGCAAAGGGCGCGTCGCCGTGTCCGGGCAGGTCGAGGGCGCGGATGTCCCAATCGGCACTCAGGCGCGGAATGAGGTCGTCGAAGACGTGGCGGTTCGCTGCCCAGCCGTGTATCAGATAAACTTTTTTGGCGGAGTGCGGCATGGCTGTTTTCTCTATGGATGTGTTTTCTTGGTGGCGCAATGCGGGATGGTGGCACAAAAGCCGTTGCGTATTATGCCACGCCTTGGTTTCAGCGTGCGAAACCCGGCCGTATGGCGGTTTTTGCGGCGGCTGCGCGGCGGACTTGGAAGAGTTTTTTACGGACGCGGCAAACAGTTGCCCCTTGTGTTTCCGCACTATACAGGGCGGGGCGGTGTCGGCGGCTGTCAGAAGAAGCCGCCGGCATTTGAGCGGATGTGGGCTTGCCAGCATTATGAGCCGCCCGTCAGCAGTATGATACGCGCGTTGAAGCATTTGGCCGACCTCGGCATGAGCCGTCCGCTGGCGGAACTGATGCGCCGCCATGCGCCCGACTGGCTGGAAACGGAGCGTTTCGATTTTGTGCTGCCCGTGCCGTTGAGCAAAGAAAGACGGCTGCACCGCGGCTTCAACCAAAGCGAGGAATTGGCGGATATTCTGTCCGGACATTACGGCTGGACGCTGCTGCCGCGGCAGACGGTTTTTCAGACGACATCGCGAGCCGCAAAGTACGCTGAAAAAGCGCAGACAGGGTTCGCAATATAAAAATGCTTTTTGGAAATCAATGGTCATATCTCGAAAAAACTGTAATATTTTGTTAATCGACGATGTGTTCACCACCGGTTCGACGCTGGACGAATTGGCGCGGACGCTGAAAAATCAGGCGCAGGCAAGATTTTTTTGCTGGAGTTTGGCGCGTCCGCCAATGATAGCTAAAGCTTTTTGACACCTGCGGAACATTTCGGCATTATGCCCCTCTATAAGTGATTGATTTATATGTTTACCATAGTTTTTGTACCAACCCGAAATCCCGCCCTAATACGGGCATATCATCCGATTGTGCGCCAACACCGGAGCCGATTTGCATCTGGTCAAGCCGCTCGGTTTTCCACTGATTCGGCAAAATGAAACGCGCAGGTTTGGATTATCACGAGTTTGCAAAACTGACGGTACACGAGAATTTCGAAGATTGTCTCAAAAGCCCTGGAAGGCCGCCGTATTTTCGCGCTGACCACCAAAGGCAAAACCCGTCCCGACGAAGTTTCCTTTGTTGAGGGTGATGTCTTTTGTTCGGCCCCGAGACACGCGGCCTGCCTGCCGAAATCTGACACCCTGCCCCAAGGGCAAAAGCTGCGCCTGCCCATGAAGCCCGGCAGCCGGAGCATGAATCTTCCAACACCGTCGCCGTGATTCTGTTTTGAAGCATGGCGGCAAAACGGTTACGCAGGCGGTGTATAACATCCGCTGGGGAGTCTCCTGAGCCGTTTGACAAAACCAAGACGATACTGTCCGACAACAGCTTGGTTTTTGTCAAACCGCCGATACGTCGTCTGAAACCGCCTGGGAGCCATCCCACCGCGTTATCAACTCAAGAACGGACTACGTTTTGACTTTATCTAAAACTACCCTTTTTCTCCACCCTGACTGCCGTCGCAATCAGCATCCTTTTTCATTCATTCCGCCTCAGCCGACTCCATCGTTCGTGCCGAGAAGCTGCATTCTCCGCCAACCGCAGCTACAAAGTCGCCGGCAAACGCTACACGCCGATGACCAAAGTATCCTCCTTCGTCCAAACCGGCAACGCCTCACGGTACGGTAACCAGTTCCACGGCCGTAAAACTTCCAGCGGCGAGCGTTACAACATGAACGCCCTGACCGCCGCCCACAAAACCCTCCCCATTCCCAGCTACGCCCGTGTGACCAACACCAAAAACGGTAAAAGCGTCATCGTCCGCGTCAATGACCGCGGCCCTTTCCACGGCAACCGCGTGATCGATGTTTCCAAAGCTGCCGCCCAACAATTAGGTTTCATCAACCAAGGCACGGCACATGTTAAAGTCGAACAAATCGTACCGGGTCAGCACCCAAGTTTATGATGGCAAAGATATTTTTCGTCGATTTGAAATCCTTCGGTACCGAGCGCGAAGCGCAAGCCTATATGAACCAGGCGGCGAGAAACCTTTCCGCCGGCATGATGAGCCCGAGAGTTTCCATGGAGAAACGCGACTACGAATACGTCGTCAAAATGGGTCCGTTCACCTCGCAAGAGCGTGCCGCCGAAGCCGAAGCCAAAGCACGCGGTTCGATTCAGGCAGCTTCGCTGTCCCTCTAAGCCGCATCCAGAAGCTTTTCAGACGACCTGTTGCAAGACAGGTCGTTTTGTATTGAAGAGAGGTATAGTGGATTAAAGTATCGCAATGATACGGCGTTGCCAACGCCCTTATATACTACCCGTACACGGCGGGCGTTGCCGCCTTGTCTCATTTTTATTTTAATCCACTATAATTCCCTGCTTCTCAACCAAAGGAATCCCCACCATGTCCTTCCCACCTTGCCCGCAATGCCAATCCGAATACACCTACGAAGACGGCAGCCAATACATCTGTCCCGAATGCGCGTTTGAATGGACGGAAAACGACGGCGAAGCCGCCGAAGAAAACCCTGAGCGTCAAAGATGCCAACGGTGCCGTGTTGCAAGACGGCGACACCGTCGTCCTGATTAAAGACCTCAAAGTCAAAAGGCAGCTCCATGGTCATCAAGCAAGGCACCAAGGTAAAAGGCATACGCCTGCAAGAAGGCGACCACAATATCGGTTGCAAAATCGACGGCAGCGCGATGAATTTGAAATCAGAGGTTTGTCAAAAAGCATGATGTTGGTATAATAATTGCTGGTGGGTCGCTAGGTCGACCTGAAAACCGTTTGTAAAGCTACTTGTCTCCCGTAAGGGTTGCTTTTCAAACGGTTTTTCGCCTTTCTTTCGGCAGGAGGAAGATAGGCGTTGCACCAACTGACGGCAGCGATATTTCGTCCGCCACATCAAACAAAGGTCGTCTGAAACCGTTTTCGGTTTCAGACGACCTTTTCGTGGTTCGGCAAAATGGTTGTGTCGAATCAAAACGAATCCGCAGGCATTTTTGCCGTATCGGGTTTTTGTTATCGGACTGTTGCCCGATTTGGCTTTAGTCCAACAACGCGTCCACAAAAGCGCGCGTTAAACGGGCGCAAATCGTTCATGCTTTCGCCCACGCCGATATAGCGGACGGGGACGGACGGTCGGAGGCGCGCGGCGAGGATGCCGCCTTTTTGCCGTGCCGTCGAGTTTGGTCACAATCAGCCCGTCAGCCCCAGCGCATCGTCAAAGGCTTTGACTTGGTTGACGGCGTTTTGCCCAATGTTGGCATCGAGGACGACGATGATTTCGTGCGCGCGCGTCAGGCATGGCTTTTTGCAAAAACGCGCTTCACTTTTTGATTTCTTCCATCAAATGAAGCTGCGTGGGCAGGGCGGCCGGCGGTGTCGGCCAGCACGATGTCGATGCCGCGTGCTTTGGCGGTTTGGACGGCATCGAACAGACGGCGGCGGAATCGCCCGTGGTTTGCGAAATGACGGTAACGTTGTTGCGTTCGCCCCATGCCTGAAGCTGCTCGCGGGCGGCGGCGCGGAAGGTGTCGCCGCGCGCTGGCACGGATTTACCCTGCGCTGGAAGTATTTGGCGAGTTTGCCGATGGAGGTGAGTTTTGCGCGCCGTTGATGCCCGCCAGCATGATGACGAGACGGCTCTTTCTGTCTCGGGCAAGACCAGCGGTTTTTCCAACGGCTTAATCAGGTCGTACAAAGCTTCTTTCAATGCGCCGCGCAACTCGTTGCCGCTCTTTCAGCCCCTTTGGTACTGACGCGGTTGCGCACGTCTTTCATCAGGTATTCCGTCGCTTCCATGCCCATGTCGCTGGTAATCAGCACGGTTTCCAGCTCTTCGTACAAGTCTTCGTCGATTTGCCGCCGCCGAACACGCCCGCCAGCGATTTCGCCATTTTGTCGCGCGATTTGGTCAAACCCTGTTTCAAACGCGCCGCCCATGCCGAGTTTGGGTTCGGTTTCGGGCGGCTCGAAGTTTCAGACGACGTTGCGACGGCTGTATTGTCAAAAAGCTGCTACGGAATGTTCTTCGCAGATGTTGTCGGCGCGGCTTCAGCTTGGGTTTCTGAGGTTTCGACGGCTTCTGCGGTTTCAGGCGACCCGTCGCTGACCGCTTCATGGACGTGTTCTACCGCTGCGGAAACATTATCGGCAACGGTTTCGCTGACGGCTTCAACGCGTTCTTCCACTTTTTCAACCGTTTCAGACGACGTCGCCAACCGCCTCGCGGACGTGTTCGACCGTTTCGGAAACATGTTCAACCACAGTCTCGCAGATTTCTTCGGCGTGCTCTTTTGCACTTTTCTACCGCCGTTTCGACTGCCGCCGTCAGCTCTTCCGCTTTTTCGCCGACATTTTTCCTGAACCGTTTCAAGCGTTTGCGACACGGCAGCTTCAGCGTTCTCTACGGCTTCGGCGGCGGTTTCCTGAATACGGCTTTCTTCTTGAGCGGGCGTTTCCTGTTTTCTTGCGGCGGAAGAAGCTGAACATTGAATTTTCCTTTTTAATTTTAGAAACTTGAAATAGGGCGTATTGTAGCGTATTTTGCGCGGCAAGGTCGTCTGAAAACGTGATAATCGAATAAGGTTTGCTGACGTGTTCCGCGGATGGAAGTACAATACCCGTCTTCTGATTTCTGCTATTCGGGCGCTGCATCGTCCTCAAGTGGAATAAGGTCGTTTTTACCCGTATCGTTTTTGATTTTTAAAAGGTAAGCCAAAATGAAAAGAATATTTTTACCATCCTGTTTTTGTCTACGGCTGCTCTATGCCAGCCACACCTATTCATCAGACAAGTTGACTTGCACATACCAAGATTTGACCGCCCCAAACAGCCAACCGCAAACAACGGCTTGCAGCAGCCTGGCTTAGGGAAAGCGCACTAAAGTCTACGATGAAAAAGCGGCGGCTATATCGCGGGGAACGGAGAAGAGTACAATTGAAAAATGGAAAAACGATTGTCGTATGAAGCCTTTATGAAAAACGAAAGAATCCAACCCGACAGGCGGCAAATGGACTCATTCGACCAAACTGATGAATAACAATACTTACACCACCTCCGAGCGTACATTCAAAGGCAAAAGCTGGACCTGCTACCGCTCGAAAAAGAAGAATTATGCGTAGATGCCCCAAGCCTTTACTCTATCTTATCGGCTGTTAATTAATTTCTCTATGTTTGGCGTGCAATTATCGATATAGAGGTCGTCTGAAACCGGATTTCCGGTTTCAGACGACCTTTGTTACCGCCACGCCCTCCAGCATCCATATCCTTTGCCTCGCGCTTTTTGTTAACCTTTGAAGATTATAGTGGATTAACTCTAAACCAGTACGGCGTTGCCTTTGCCGTACTGTCTGCGGCTTCGTCGCCTTGTCCTGATTTAAAGTTAATCCACTATATATCGGACGGAGGCTGACAGTTTGCCGATTCCGGATAAACCTGCCCAACCCATTGCCGTTTCTGCGGGAGGAAGGGATGGAAAGTCAAGCATCAAAACACTATCCCCATACGGTCTTTTATAGTCAATTAAAAACAAAATAGTACAATACTCAACTTTAAAGGTCTAACCATGGCATACTCTGCGGACTTAAGAAACAAAGCTTTAAACTATTACGAACAATGCAAAAACATCAGCCAAACCGCAGCAACGTTTAACTTGTCAAGAAACACGCTTTACCTGTGGATTCGCCTTTAAAAACAAACAGGCAGCCTAAAAACATCAGTTACCGGTCTAAATGCCGTCAAATTGGATAGGCAAAAACTGGCTCAATATGTTGGGCAACACCCAGATGCCTATCTGCATGAAATCGCCAAACATTTTGATTGTACGGCAGCCGCCGTTTGCTATGCACTCAAACAGATGGGGATGACGCGTAAAAAAAGACCACCACTTACAAAGAACAAGACCCGGCCAAAGTAACGCATTATTTGACACAGCTGGCCGAATTTTCCGACTACCAACGCGTTTATTTGGATGAAACAGGATTTGACCGCTACCTGTTCCGTCCCTATGCCCGCAGCCCGAAAGGGCAAATAGTGAAAGCGCAGATAAGTGGAAAAAGATACCGACGCTTATCTCTGGTGTCCGCACAAGTCGGCAACCGGCTGATTGCTCCGATGGTTTATCAAAAATACGATGACCGGAGTCTTTTTTGAAGCGTGGTTTCAGCAATGCCTACTGCCCGCATTGACTCAAAAATCGGTGATTATTTTAGATAATGCACGATTTCACCGTATGGGTGTCTTACGGGAAATGGCGGAAAAATGGGGCCATAAGGTATTGCCTCTTGCACCTTATTCACCCGAGCTCAACCCGATTGAGAAGGTGTGGGCGAATATTAAGCGGTATCTGCGAACCGTTTTTGTCTGATTACGCCCGATTTGACGATGCGTTACCGTCCTATTTTTGATTTTAATTGACTATAAAAGGTCGTCTGAAAATACGGCATATATTTTCACCGAGCAACAACCTTATCGGGAAATGCGAACTTGCCGAACATCCCGTTTATGTATATGATAACGAACACCGTGCCGGTGTAGCTCAGTCGGTAGAGCAGCGCATTCGTAACGCGAAGGTCGGGGGTTCTGATTCCCTTCTCCGGCACCAGATTGGATAGAAGAAAGGTCGTCTGAAAACTTGGTTTTGGGTTTCGGGACGACCTCACTGCGGTGTTTGTTCAAGACTGAGGACTCGGGAAGGTGTCTTTAGAATATCAAGAACTCCATCCATTCCATATGGACAAATATTTTTGTTATCAAGAAAATCTTATGTTTATACGCTCTTGCCATGATTCTCTATCATGAAGGGTACCAACGTCAAAATGTATATTTGCAGCAAGCCGTAGCAACTGTATACCCCGTCGAGCAAAAATACCAAAACTCAAATCAAGCCGTTTGATACCGTTTTCGGCAAAGTAATCACGCATCCGGGCATTCAATATCGTCGTCAGCAGTTTGCGCATACAGTGCCGTAACGGCAACCTATACGGCTTACCCTGGACAGCAGGCGTGGTGAAAAATCCGACAAGCGGTTCAAAACGTGTGCTACCACGGTAGCCATATACAATGCCTTACGCACCGCAGACCTTCCGCCAAAGCAGCGGCTTTTTGACTTTGGTTTCCCGCTCTCCCTCGGGTGCGCAATACCGACCAAACTCGCTATCCGTTTGTGCGACAGCCGTCCCAATTCGGGCAGCATCGCCATCAGCGGCAGCCGTCGTTATCGAACCGATGCCTTTGATTTGTTCCGCCACTTTGGCTTTTGCCGTCAAAATGTGTGTGGGTGTGGTCGTCGATTTGTTTGTCCAATTCGTCAATCAGACGGTCAAAATGGGCAATCAGTTGTTTGACGCTTTCGACTTGCGTTTCATGAACCTGATGCGGTCGGTTTTTCTCGGCAGTCCGCATATCCACCAGCTGGTTGCGGCGGTTGACCAATGCTTCAACACTTCCTCCGCTTCGGTGGGCGGGTGATAGAGCATGGTTTGCCAATCTTCTTTCTGCATCATCATCTGTGCGAAGAAGGCAAAGCATTTGGGCATCTTTGGCATCGGTTTTGGTCAGCGACTGCGATTGGGCAAACTGATGCGTCTGACGCAGGTTGGCGATGATCACGGCTATGCCTGCGCGGTGGATGGCTTTGGCGGCGGAATTTCCGAGACCGCCGGTGCTTCCATGACGACGAGGGCGACGTTGTGTTTTTAAGGTATTCGATAGTATGGGCGATACCTTTGGGGTTGTTGGTTTCGGTTTTGGTTTGGTTTTTAGACAAAGACGAAACGGCGATGACGAGTTTCGTTTGGCGATGTCGATGCCTGCACAGTTGTATTGGGTACTCATCATGCAAACCCTGCCTTGCATTCGGTTGTGTTGTCTGGCAACTGTCCGGTTGTGTCGATGGGTTGCCCGCGCTCCCTGAGCTACGCAACGGTTGTTTGCCTTGGTCGGATGCGGGTGGCGGCGGGCGGTTTGTTGCTATGATACGGGTGTTTCGATATACAAGGTCGGATTCTTGAATCCGACATCTTGACGGTTGTGTCGGATACAAGTATCCGACCACCGAAAATGGTATCCGAACGGCTTGATTTGAGTTTTGGTATTTTTGCCGACGGGTGAAAAATACTAGTTGCTACGGCTTGCTCTCCAAAGAAGCCCAAGCCGTGTATGATGAAGGCCTGAAACTGTGGCAGGGCCTTCTACCGCGCCGACATCGAACGCAAAATCCGCGACGAATACCTGCCTCGACAAAAAGCGGTGCAGGCTGGTATAAAATCCGCAACGCCCTGAAAAAGGCGCTCGCAAACCGACTTCGCCCCCTTCGAAAACCACCTACGCCGCCCTCGCTGCCAAACTCGAACCACTGGTGTACGAATACGGCTTTTTGAGAGAATAGGCAGCCTGAAAAAGCAGCCTGCACCCCCAAAAACAAGGAAACCCCCAGATCCCCACACAACACACCGTACTCATCACCGGCGGCGCCACCGGCATCGGCTTTGCGCTGGCAAAAAGTTCCCATGCAGCGGGCAACCACGTGATTTTGGTCGGACGGCGCGAAGACGCGCTACGCCGCCGTAGAACAACTTTCAGGAGAACAGCTTTTCAGGCAGCCTGCACGATAACGGCGCACGTTGCGGATATGCCGTCGCCGACGTTTTCCTGCCGAAGACCGCGCACGGCTGGCGGCGCAGTTTTCCCGAAACCAGTATCCTCATCAACAACGCCGGCATCCAGTTCACCAAACGGTTGGACGAGCAGACGGACGACGAAATCGTGCAGGAAATCGCCGTCAATCCTCACCGCGCCCGTGCAGCTACCCGCGCCTTCCTACCCATGCTGGCGGGCAGCCGCAGGCCGCCGTTATCAACGTATCATCGGGCTTGGCGGTGGTGCCCATGAAACCTGCGCCGTTTATCAGCCACCAGCCGCGCTACACAGCTTTTCGCAAGTGTTGCGCTGGCGGTTGGAAAACAGCGGTATCCGCGTGTTCGAAATCTCGCCGCTCATGGTCGCCACGCCCATGTACAAAGGCAGGGCACGCGCACCTGGTACTCGCCCGACGAATTGGCAGATGAATTTTGGCGTGATTTTTGAACGCAACCGCTTTGAAAGCATGATTGGCAAAACGAAGTGGCTCTATTGGATTAACCGCCTCTCCGCACGGCTGGGGCGCAGCGGATTATGCGGAAGGGTTTGTAATCATGAACGCTCCGTCTTCAGATTATCGTGCCGTATTGGATTTTTGGTTTCGCGAAACTGCGCCGCAGCAATGGTTTGCCCGATCCGATGCGTTCGACGGCATCATCCGCCAACGCTTTTTTGCCGTGTGGCAACGCGCCGCACAGGGCGAACTGGCCGACTGGCGCGGCAATATGCAGGGCAGCAGCCGTAGGTCGGATACTTGCATCCGACCTTGTATATCGAAACACCCGTATCATAGCAACAAACCGCCCGCCGCCACCCGCATCCGACCAAGGCAAACAACCGTTGCGTAGCTCAGGGAGCGGCCGGGCAACCCATCGACACAACCGGACAGTTGCCAGACAACACAACCGAATGCAAGGCAGGTTTATGATGAGTACCCAATACAACTGTGCAGGCATCGACATCGCCAAACGAAACTTCGTCATCGCCGTTTCGTCTTTGTCTAAAACCAAAACCAAAACCGAAACCAACAACCCCAAAGGTATCGCCCATACTATCGAATACCTTAAAAAACACAACGTCGCCCTCGTCGTCATGGAAGCACTCGGCGGTCTCGAAATTCCCGCCGCCAAAGCCATCCACCGCGCAGGCATAGCCGTGATCATCGCCAACCCGCGTCAGACGCATCAGTTTGCCCAATCGCAGTCGCTGACCAAAACCGATGCCAAAGATGCCCAAATGCTTGCCTTCTTCGCACAGATGATGATGCAGAAAGAAGATTGGCAAACCATGCTCTATCACCCGCCCACCGAAGCGGAGGAAGTGTTGGAAGCATTGGTCAACCGCCGCAACCAGCTGGTGGATATGCGGACTGCCGAGAAAAACCGACTGCATCAGGTTCATGAAACGCAAGTCGAAAGCGTCAAACAACTGATTGCCCATTTTGACCGTCTGATTGACGAATTGGACAAACAAATCGACGACCACACCCACACGCATTTTTGACGGCAAAGCCAAAGTGGCGGAACAAATCAAAGGCATCGGTTCGATAACGACGGCTACGCTGATGGCGATGCTGCCCGAATTGGGACGGCTGATCGCACAAACGGATAGCGAGTCTGGTCGGTATTGCCCCGCACCCGAGGGAGAGCGGGAAACCAAATTCAAAAAGCCGCTGCTTTTGGCGGAAGGTCTGCGGTGCGTAAGGCGCTGTATATGGCTACCGTGGTAGCGACATCGTTTTGAACCGCTTATTCGGGATTTTCTACCAGCGCCTGCTGTCCAAGGGTAAGCTGTATAAGGTTGCCGTTACGGCATGTATGCGCAAACCGCTGACGATATTGAATGCCCGGATGCGTGATTACTTTGCCGAAAACGGTATCCAAACGGCTTGATTTGAGTTTTTGGCATTTTTGTCTCGACGGGGTGAAAAAACATCGTTGCATGACGCTGCGCGGAATGATGGCATGGGTACGTCCTATTTTAATCTATAGTCAATTAAAAAAACAAAATAGTACAATGCTCAACTTTTGAAGGTCTAACCATGGCATACTCTGCGGACTTAAGAAACAAAGCTTTAAAACTATTACGAACAATGCAAAAACATCAGCCAAACCGCAGCAACGTTTAACTTGTCAAGAAACACGCTTTACCTGTGGATTCGCCTTTAAAAACAAACAGGCAGCCTAAAACATCAAGTTACCGGTCTAAATGCCGTCAAATTGATAGGCAAAAACTGGCTCAATATGTTGGCAACACCCGGATGCCTATCTGCATGAAATCGCCAAACATTTTGATTGTACGCCAGCCGCCGTTTGCTATGCACTCAAACAGATGGGGGATGACGCGCAAAAAGACCACCACTTACAAAGAACAAGACCCGGCCAAAGTGACGCATTATTTGACACAGCTGGCCGAATTTTTCCGACTACCAACGTGTTTATTTGGATGAAACAGGACGTGACCGCTACCTGTTCCGTCCCTATGCCCGCAGCCCGAAAGGGCAAATAGTGAAAGCGCAGATAAGTGGAAAAGATACCGACGCTTATCTCTGGTGTCCGCACAAGTCGGCAACCGGCTGATTGCTCCGATGGTTTATCAAAATACGATGACCGGAGTCTTTTTGAAGCGTGGTTTCAGCAATGCCTACTGCTCGCATTGACTCAAAAATCGGTGATTATTTTAGATAATGCACGATTTCACCGTATGGGTGTCTTACGGAAATGGCGGAAAAATGGGGTCATAAGGTATTGCCTCTTGCACCTTATTCACCTGAGCTCAACCCGATTGAGAAGGTGTGGGCGAATATTAAGCGGTATCTGCGAACCGTTTTTGTCTGATTACGCCCGATTTGACGATGCGTTACTGTCCTATTTTGATTTTAATTGACTATACATAAATATGTGTCGAGTATTAGAAGGTCGTCTGAAACCTGATTTTCGGTTTCAGACGACCTTCCTATTGCGGGTGAGCCTACTTCGCTCCCTTAAACCCGCGTTTCAAATGCACCATCAGCAACGCCACCGCCGCAGGCGTGACGCCGGAAATGCGGCTTGCCTGTCCGACGGTTTCGGGTTTGTGCTGGTTGAGCTTTTGCTGCACTTCGGCGGATAAGCCTTTGACTTTGCTGTAATCGATGTCGTCGGGCAGCTTTAAGGTTTCTGATGTCGCGGCGGCTGTTGATTTCTTCGTTTTGGCGGTCGATATAGCCTTGGTATTTGACTTGGATTTCGACTTGTTCGACCACTTCGGCAGAGAGGTTTTCAGACGACCTTGCGCCTTCGAGCGTCATCAGTGCGGCGTAGTCGAGGTTTGGGCGGCGCAGGAGGTCGTGCAGGTTGGCTTCGCGGCTGAGTTTTTGCCCGAACACGCGCATTTGTTCGTCTTCGGCGAGTTTTTGCGGCGTGTACCACGTTGTTTTCAAACGTTGGATTTCGCGTTCGATGGCTTCGCGTTTTTCGTTGAACATGCGCCATTGCTCTTCACCCACCAAGCCGATTTTGTAGCCGCTTCGGTCAGGCGCATGTCGGCGTTGTCTTCGCCTGAGTTGCAGGCGGTATTCGGCGCGGCTGGTGAACATGCGGTAGGGTTCGTTCACGCCTTTTGGTAATGAGGTCGTCCACCAATACGCCCAGGTGAGGCTTGTTCGCGGCGCAGCAGGAGCGGGTCTTGTTCACGGACGTATTGCACGGCGTTTGCGCCTGCGAGCAGGCCTTGCGCGGCGGCTTCTTCGTAACCGGTGGTGCCGTTGATTTGTCCGGCGAAGAAGAGGCCTTGGATGGTTTTGGTTTCGAGGCTGGCTTTGAGGTTGCGCGGGTCGAAGTAGTCGTATTCGATGGCGTAGCCGGGGCGCAGGATATGGGCGTTTTCAGGCTCTTTCATGCTGCGCACGAGCGCGATTTGGATGTCGAACGGCAGGCTGGTGGAGATGCCGTTGGGGTAGTATTCGTTGGTGGTCAGGCCTTCGGGCTCGAGGAAAAATCTGGTGGCTGTCTTTGTCGGCGAAGCGGTTGATTTTGTCTTCGATAGACGGGCAGTAGCGCGGGACCGACGCCTTCGATTTTGCCGGTGAACATGGGGCTGCGGTCGAAGCCCGAGCGGATAATTTCATGGGTTTGCAGGTTGGTATGCGTAATCCAGCAGGACACTGGCGCGGGTGCATATCGGCGTTGCCGCGCACGGAGAAGACGGGCACGGGCGTGTCGCCGGGCTGTTCGGTGAGCGGGAGAAATCAATCGTGCGGCCGTCGATGCGCGGCGGCGTGCCGAGCTTTTCAGACGACCTTGCGGCAGGGTTCAATTCACGCAAACGTCCACCCAGCGATTTGGCGGCGGGGTCGCCGCGCGGCCGCCTTCGTAGTTTTCCAAACCGATGTGGATTTTGCCGGACAAAAACGTGCCTGCGGTCAGTACGACGGCGCGGGTTTTAAATTCACGCCCATCGCGGTAATCACGCCGCTGATGCGGTCGCAGTCGAGCGTTACGTCGTCGAACCGACTGCTGGAAAAGCTCCAGATTTTCTTGGTTTTTCCAGCATTTCGCGGATGGCGGCTTTGTACAGGATGCGGTCCGCCCGCGCGCGTGGCTCGAACCGCCGCGCCTTTGCTGGCGTTCAGACGGCGGAACTGGATGCCGGATTTGTCGGTGGCCAACGCCATCGCGCCGCCGAGCGCGTCGAGTTCGCGCACGAGATGGCCTTTGCCGATGCCGCCGATGGAGGGATTGCACGACATTTGTCCGAGCGTTTCGATGTTGTGTGTGAGCAAAAGCGTCTGCGCGCCCATGCGAGCGGCGGCAAGCGCGGCTTCCCAGTGCCTGCGTGGCCGCCGCCGACGACGATAACGTCGTAGGTTTTGGGGTAAATCTGCTGGGTCATGTGTCAACGTGCCTATCGGTTTCAGACGACCTCTTTTCTCTGACGGAGGTCGTCTGAAAAATATAATGAATTCAAAAATAAACGTGGATTGTACGCTTTTTCGGGGGATTTGACAGGGTGGAAAGGCGCTTGCGGGTACAGGGCAGGAAAAAGGTCGTCTGAAAAACGGGTGTAGAACAGGTTTCTCTACAAACCCGAATCTCAAGGTTTTCAGACGACCTCGTTTTTATTCTGCAACCTGCTCCTCTCCCGTCCGGCGGGAGAGGGTGGCTCTAGGGGCTGCACGAATTCGATTTGACCTAAACCCACAAAAGCCACCCCATCCTGGCCTTCCCCACCAGACGGGGAAGGGACTGTTGCTGTTGCAGCCATCCGTAGCGTGGGCTTTGCCCACGAAATGAAAGCAACAAGATTATTGTCTGACATGGTTAGACAGCAGATTTCGTGAGCAAAGCCCACGCTACCTAAGTTGTCTCAAGCCTGCGGTGATTGAAGAGTCGTCTGAAAACCTCAACATTCGGCTTTTCAGACGACCTTCGCTCTTTTTCAATGCAGAAAAATCCATCCTAACGCCGTCAGGCATTATTCCATAAACTCAACAGCTCTACTCAAACACCAATGTCGCGAGGCGGAATCACGCCGCCCGCGCTGCGCGCGCCGTAGCCCATTTCGGCGGGGATGGTCAGCTTGCGTTTGCCACCTTCCTTCATGCCGCCGAAACCTTCGTCCCAGCCTTGAATGACCTGACCCACGCCCAGCGTAATCGTCAGCGGCTGACGGCGGTCGAGGCTGGAGTCGAATTTGGTGCCGTCTTCCAGCCAAACCGGTGTAATGCACGGTAATTTCCTTGCCTTTCACGGCCTCTTTGCCGTGACCTATACAAATCTTCAATAATTAAACCGCTCATGTTTTATCCTTTCATAGCGTTTTCAATCAGTTAACAATATCGACTCTTCGATATTCCGCGCTGAAGGGTATCATAGCTGCCGTTTCCGATAAAAGCAAAAGGTCGTCTGAAAACTGAACTGCACCCCAAAAAGTTGGACATATCCCCTCCAACTCACAAGGTGCAGTTTTTTTATGAGCAAATATACATTACACTTCAAATACCAAGCCGTACTCCACTACCTGCATATACGCAGCCAACAGCGTACCGCAGACCACTACGGCATTTCCCGAACCCACCTGAGACGATGGATACGCGCCTATCAAGAAGGCGGTATCGGCGCACTCGAACATCCCAATCCCAAAACCATGCCCCAACACCGCAAAAACCCCTTCATCGCAGATAAACCCGACCAAGAAAAAACACAGGCAGAGCTTATCGAAGAGTTGTGCTATATGCGCGCAGAGGTCGCCTACCTAAAGGAGTTAAAAGCCCTCAGCCAAAAGCAGACCGAAAAGGACAAAGCCAAACCGTCCAAACACTGAGGGCGCAACACCCGCTCAAATACCTGCTGACATCGCAAACCTGCCCAAAAAGCAGCTTTTACTACCACCACCAAGACCGACCCGACCCCGACGAAGCCGACAAAGCCCTCCTTGTCGAAACCTACCGGCGGCATAAAGGACGCTACGGACAAAGGCGCATTGCCGCCGCATTGGGTTGGAACCGCAAAAAAGCGGCGCGGTTGATGAAACAGATGGGAGCTGAAAGCCAAAATACGGGCGAAAAAGCCTACCGCCATCCCGCCATGGGCGAAATATCGGAACACCTCCTCAAACGCCGGTTCAAAGCCCGAAAGCCCAACGAAAAAAATGGCTGACCGACGTTACCGAACTCAAAGGGAGCGACGGCAAACTGTACCTCTCGCCAATCTTGGACCTGTTCAACCGCGAGATCGTCGCCTACGCCATGAGCCGCAGAGCCGACAGCGAAATGGTGGAGAAATGCTCGAAAAAGCCGCCCCCGTCTGACTGATAAAGGAACGATGCTGCATTCGGACCAAGGTGTGCTGTACCGTACGGCGGGGTATAGGGAATTGCTTGCGGAGCATTCCATGGTTCAAAGCATGTCGCGTAAAGGCGAACTGTTGGGACAATGCGCCGATGGAAAGCTTCTTTGCGGTGTTGAAGACGGAGTGTTTCTATAACGCAGGTGAATTGACAGTAGATGAATTGATGAAGCAGATAGATGACTATATGGATTACTACAACCGGGAAGCGTTGCAGTTTGAAATTGAAAAAGCTGAGTCCTGTCGCATACAGAACCCAGCTTGCACAGAGCGCCTGAATAGGCTTTTATGAGTGTCCAAGATTTGGGGCCAGTTCAAACGGATGGATACGTTTTCAGACGACCTTTCAATTTCAACCGATTAGCAATCAATTTGAGCCGTTTTGCAACGAGCGGGCATAGGTGTCGCTGTAGCCGATGTCGGTGATTTCGCGCACGCCTGGCAGGTGCGGTGAATTTCACTCGGTCATCATCTTTACGCATATCGTGCGCGTCGTGATATTCGACTTGGGTTAAGCCCGGAATGGGGCCGGAGTCGTTGGCATGGTTCCATTCAGGAATGCGGCTGTCGGCGAGAGATGCGGCGGCGGCAACGGCGATGAGGGGAGGCGAAGAGTGCTTTTTCATGATACTTTCCTTATGATGTTGAATATAAAAGATGAACTGCATAGGCGTTCAAGCGATGGGAAAGCATTTTATTGATTTCGTTTTTGATTGATAAATATCTATTTTATTGAAGAATATTTACTAATAAGAAACAATATGCCCTAACCCGTTTTCAGACGACCTCCGGTCAAAACTTATCCACTATGGTGCAGCGGCATAGCCCATTCTTGTTTTACGGTTTTATAGTGGATTAAATTTAAATCAGGACAAGACGACGAAGCCGCAGACAGTACAGATAGTACGACAAGGCGAGGTAACGCCGTACTGGTTTAAAGTTAATCCACTATATCGTAGCGTCGCCATGCCTGTTCGTGGAAATAGAAAACGACGGTGTGCAGGCGGTTCGACCAGCGCGACTGCGCTTGAGATGCCGATGCTGCCGGTCAAAAATATAGGCAACGCCAAACGCGGTGGCGAAATGTAAAATGGCAAAGGTCATGGTTTTAATCATGATGGTTTCCTGATATGGTGATGTCTGTATGGTTCGGATAATAACTATTCTCAACTACGCCGTATATTTTGAATATTTTATTCAAAATTAGTTTATTTAAATCATTATTTTATTTTTGATAGGTGATATGAATCCACTGTGCATTGCCGTCCTCGACCGCGACACGCTTGCCGACCGTCCGTTTGACTTTGATTTTCCGCATACTTTAAGCAGCTATGGTTCGACTGAGGCGCATCAGACCGCCGAGCGCATACAGGGCGCGGACATCATCATTACCAACAAAGTCGTGATTTCCGCCGAACACATCGCCGCCAAACCCGCAGCTCAAACTGATTGCGCTAGCCGCGACGGGCGTCAACAATGTTGACCTTGCTGCCGCCAAGCAAGCGGGCGTGAGCGTGTGCAACATCCGCGCTTACGGCAATGAATCCGTGGCGGAACACGCGTTTATGATGATGATTACCCTGATGCGCAACCTGCCTGCCTATCAGCGAGACGTTGCAGCAGGCTTGTGGGAAAACTCGCCGTTTTTCTGCCACCTCGGCGCACCGATGCGCGATTTAAACGGTAAAACACTGGCGATTTTCGGTCGCGGCAATATCGGACAGACGCTGGCAACTTATGCACAGGCGTTCAAAAATGAAGGTCGTGTTTGTCGAACACAAACACGCCGAAACCGTCCGCGACGGCTACGTTTCCTGACGAAGCCGTCCGCACTGCCGACGCGCTGTCGCTGCATTGCCCGCTCACGCCGGAAACGGCAAACATGATAGGCGAAGCCGAGTTGCAACAGATGAAGCCCGGCGCCATCCTCATCAACTGCGGCGCGGCGGCTTGGTTGATGAAGCCGCTTTGTTGCGGCGTTGAAATACGGCCAAATCGGCGGGCAGGGTTTTGACGTGTTAACACAAGAGCCGCCGCGCGACGGCAACCCTCTGCTGAAAGCTCGACTGCCCAACCTCATTGTCACGCCACACATTGCATGGGCAAGCCAGAGGCCGCCAACCGTCTGTTTGACATCCTGTAGGGACAACATCAACCGCTTCGTCGCAGGCAATCCGCAGAATCTGGTTTGATGCTGATAGCCCTAGCCCTGTTGATAATTTTGTGAACACTTAAAGGTCGTCTGAAAATTTTCAGACGACCTTTTGCTATATTGATAGTTTTCAATGAATTAGGTTTGATTTGATTGAATTGGGATGAAGTTCGGATTGTGGATAAGTTGTGAGCAATCCGTGGATTTTATCAAAAACCGATGCTTTTAAACGAAAGGTCGTCTGAAACCTGAATCTTGGTTTTCAGACGACCTTTTCGCGTATGGACAAGGTTTAATCTTATTTGCCGATGCAGAAGCGCGAGAAAGATCACGCCCAGCAAATCGTCGGCGGTAAATTCGCCGGTGATTTCGCTGCACGCGTTTTGGGCGAGGCGCAGGTGTTCGGCGAAAAAGCTCGATTTGGTTGTTGTCGCAGAGGGCGGCGTTTTCCAGCTCGGCTTCGGCTTCGTGCAAGGCATTGAGGTGGCGGCTGCGGGCGAGGAACAGGCTTTCGCTTTCGCCCTGCCAGCCGATTTCCTGCAACAGCGCGTGTTTGAGCAAAGTCGAGACCCGCGCCGGTTTTTGGCGGACAGGCTGATGACGGTGTCCGCGCCGGTTTGCGCGAGGCCGTCCGAACGGACGGCGACGGGTTCGCCGGTCAGGTCGGCTTTGTTGTGATTTCGATTTTTCAAACCTGCGGGCAGGCTGTTCAAAATGGCTTGGGTTTTGGCGTTCACGCCTTCGCGCGGGTCAATCAGAATCAGGGCGACATCGGCTTCGGAGACGGCTTTGCAGGCTGCGCTCGATGCCGATTTGTTCGACCACGTCGTCGGTTTCCGCGCAGGCCGGCGGTGTCGATGATGTGGACGGGCACGCCGTCGAGGGTGATTTGTTCGCGCACGGTGTCGCGGGTGGTGCCGGCGATGTCGGTTACGATGGCGATGTCGTCGCCCGCCAAGGCGTTGAGCAGGCTGATGTTTGCCGACGTTGGGCGCGCCGACGAGGACGACGTTCATGCCTTCGCGCAAAATCGCGCCTTGTTCCGCGCTGGCGAGGACGTTTTTCAGACGACCTTGCAGAGCTTGGAGCTTGCTGCGCGCGTCGGCGGCTTGAGAAAAATCGATGTCTCTTCGGGGAAGTCCAGCGTGGCTTCAACCAGCATCCGCAAAAAGTAATAAGGTCGTCCACCAGCTCGTGTATGTGTCGGGAAAATGCGCTTTTGAGCGAACGCAACGCCATGCGGGCGGCGGATCTTGCTGGAGGCGTCGATGAGATCGGCGACGCTTTCGGCTTGGGGCAAGGGTCGAGTTTGTTGTTGAGGAAGGCGCGTTTGGTAAATTCGCCCGGCTCCGCCATGCGTGCGCCCAGTTCGAGGCAACGCGAGAGCAGCATGTCCATCACGACGGGGCCGCCGTGTCCCTGCACTCAATCACGTCTTCACCGGTGAAGCTGGCGGGCGCGGCGAAGTAGAGCAGGATGCCGTTGTCTATCGGCTGTCCGTCGCCGCCGAGAAAGTCGGTGTAAAGCGCGGTACGCGGTTTGGGCGTTTTGCCGCCGCTGAGGGTTTGCGCCAAAGGCAGCAGGTTTTTGCCGGAAAGACGGATAACGCCGACGCCGCCGCGTCCGGGTGCGGTGGCGATGGCGGCGATGGTGGGTTGGGATGCGGACATGGCTGGCTCGTATCGGAAATTTAATGGACGGTATTATATAGTGATTTTCATCGATGATAAGGTCGTCTGAAAACCTTGATGTCGGTTTTCAGACGACCTTTCTATTTTTCTTCGATGAGCCGGACGGATTAACGTTTTTCTTGGCGTTTTTCTTTTCGGCGGCGGCAGGACGCATGGCGACGAATTCGACCATCAGTTCTTTTTCGTCCAGAAGAAGTTTTTCATTTTTCCAGAGAATAGATTTTGCGCACCATCATGGGCAGGCCGGCATGGATGATGGCGGCGACTTCGCCGTTGCGGGTTTCGTCCGCCATGGCGGTTTTGAGGTCGGTCTGGTTGGCGGCGAGGTAGTCGCCGAGTTGTTTTGAACGCTGGTGCTGATTTCAAATTGCTTAATCATGTTTTCTTTCCGTTTTGTGTTTTGTTCCGCGAGGTATGGCGGCTATTGGTTTTTAATTACATGTGCATTTTAACAAAGTTTAATTTTATTGCATATCAACTGTGCGAAATTATGACGCGATTTACAATTTTTCGGGCGTAAAACAGACAGTCGTTGACATAAAGAAAACAGCCGCTGCGGTTTGGCGGGTAAAATACGCGTTTTCGAGCGTGAGGTCGTCTGAAAATGTATTTGTGGTTTAAGCTCTTGCATGTGTTTTTTGTGATTTCGTGGTTTGCAGGGCTGTTTTACCTGCCGCGGATTTTTGTGAATCTGGCGCAGGTCGAAGCGGCGGAGCAGCCGGTGGAATATGAGCGGCTCTCGGCGATGTCGCGGCGGCTGTATAAGTTTATGTCGCCGTTGGGCTTTGGGACGCTGGTGTGCGGCATTGTGATTCCGTTTGTGACAGGCTGGTGGGGGCAGGGCTGGCTGCATGTGAAGCTGTTGATGGGCCTGCTGCTTTTGGCTTATCAATTTTATTGCGGCGCGCTGCTTCGCGGCTTTGAGGAAAAACGCAATACGCATTCGCACAAGTGGTACAGGGTGTTTAACGAAGTGCCTGTATTGATGATGGTCGTCGCTTTGTATATGGTGGTGTTCAAGCCGTTTTAAGGTGTGTGCGAAACCTGCAAACCCGTTTTCAGACGACCTTCTTTTATATTGGAATCAAACAGATGACTATTGAAATCGAACGCCGCTTCCTGTTGAAAAACGATGACTGGAAGCGCGAAGCCTCTGCGCCGCAAGTGTTGCAGCAGGGCTATTTGAGCGTGGAAAAAGAGCGCACCATCCGCGTGCGCATTATTGACGACAAGGCTTGGCTGACTTTGAAAGGCTATATTTCGGATGTCAGCCGCAGCGAGTTTGAATACGAAATTCCTTTGGCGCACGCGCGGCAGATGATGGAGACGATGTGTCCGTTTTAAGATGGAAAAACACCGTTATCGGGTGGAATTTAAGGGCGTTGTGTTTTGAAATCGACGAGTATTTCGGCGATAACGCGCCTTTGGTCGTGGCGGAGGTCGAGCTGCCTGCGGAAGATGCGCCGTTTGAAAAACCGGACTGGCTGGGCACGGAGATTACGTCGGAAGGAAAAATTTACCAATGCGTATTTGAGCAAGCATCCTTATTCGACTTGGTAGGCGGGTTGGGGAATAACGGTACGCCGCCGATACTGACGCGGATTGTAGCGTGGGCTTTGCCCACGAAAAACGGCTGACGATTGTCCGGTTCGGGATTTGATCGGCAGATTCGCGGGCGAAGCCCACGCCACGGTTGGCTTAATTTAATTCGCTATATCGGCTGTTTGAGATCACAAAAGGTCGTCTGAAAACCGGTTTTCAGACGACCTTGTGATTTTAGATTGTAGTGCGGGGCTTTGCCCACGAGGAAACGACTGGGTTGATTGTCCGAATCAGGATTTGATCAGCGGATTCGCGTGCGAAGCCCACGCTACGGCAGGCTGATTTAATTCACTATATCGGCTGTTTGATATCAGAAAAGGTCGTCTGAAAACTGTTTTCAGACGACCTTGCGATGTTTATTGATTCATCGCATCGCTGGCGGACGGTTTGACGGCAAACCGCCCGTTTTTGCTTATCGGATGCGGTGTAATGGACGAATGCGTAGTCTGTGCCGTTGGCGGAGGTGTGGGTTTCGACGGGCGGCTTCGCGCCATTCTGACGGCGAAAATCGGGGAAAAATGCATCGCCTTGGACGTCTAATGCCACTTCGGTAATCCGTAAATCGCTGGCGAGCGGCAGGGCTTGGGCATGGATTTGTGCGCCACCCATGATGATGACTTCTTCCGCAGCGGCACATAATGCCAAAGCCTCCTCAAGGCTGCCGACGGTTTCCGCGCCTCTGCCGGATAATCTGCCTGACGGCTGATGACGATATTGCGGCGGCCGGGCAGCGGCTTGCGGGTAGGGATTCCCAGTTTTTCGCCCCATCACGACGGGTTTGTCGAGGGATAGGATTTGAAAAATGCGAAGTCCTCGGGCAAGTGCCAGGCATGGTGTTGTTGATGCCTGACGCAGCGGTCAGGCGCGCAGGCGGCAATCAGGGTGATTTTCGGCATGAGGTGGTCTTTTTGGTTGAGAAGTAGCTGTATTGTAAACGATATGTAAACGCAGGTGTTTAAAAAGGCGGCATAAAAAACCATATGGCAATGAATGATAACTATTATTTTAGAATATAGTGTTTAGTTTCAAAAATAATGCTCAAAACTATTAATATGTAGACAAAAATTTACATACCGTTTATCATTAAAATAGACCGCTTAGATGGTCCTTTATTTATTTGAGATTTTGCATTGTTTGATGCACGAGGGGAGCAGTTTATGGCAGGCTCTTATGCCTTATATCGTTGCGCGGTATTGTCCACGTCGAGTGGCTCTTTTTGTCGGGCATACTGATCGGGACAGCCCGATTCAGATTCTGCATCTGAATGTATTTATGGAACAACAAGAGTTCGCTGACGGACTGGAAATCAGCAACGAAGAATATTGTAATGGCGCCGCGAACATTTGGACAGCGATGTTTCTACAACACCGCCGTCGTCTGAAGATTTATTGAGGACTTTTCAATATTTGGTCGGTCAAGGTTATCACGAAGCCATTGGACGACGTTGAGCCACAAATTAAGTGACTCTGCCGATATGGTGCGTCAAGTTGCCGAGCAGGTTCCGCAGTTGAAAGTCCATGTCGTCGATACAGGGACATGCTGTATGCCCGAAGGCTTTTTGCTTTGAAGCAGACCGCCTGTTGCGCGAAGGAAAAATCCGACTGAAATCGTTGCCTATCTGGAAAAATTAAAAAGAACGTTGCAACATCATTTTCGGACTGTCCACAATCAAATCCCTGGTCGGCAGCGGCACGATGGCAGATTGGGTGCTTCGTTGTGCGACTGGTTGGGGCTGCGCGCCGTATTGCGTTTTTCGCAGGACCAGTTGTGTCGGGTCGAATCCGCCTCCGATGACGAAAAATGTTTGATGCGATCATCGACCAGATGTTGAAACCGATGCAAGGCAAAACACGGGAACAATTTATCCTCGGCGGTCTTTATACGGGCGAACGCGACCGGTATCAAATATTTGCAGAACGCTTCTTCAAGCGGACCGGTATCCGTTTGATGACGGCGTTCCGTATCGCCTGTGGTGGCGGTACACGTCGGCATCTGCGGCGTTGGGGTCGGCATGGTCGAGAAGTTTGAAGCAGCCGCATAAGGAGCAACACTGAATCTTGAATCTGCCCGCATTCCTGATTCTCATTAGCGGCAATTCAACGCTCGCGTAATTAAAGGTGCGTCTGAAAAACCGATCAGGTTTCAGACGACCTTTTTCTTGTCTGGGATAACGGCTATTGCTGCTTCGCCGCCCATTCCGCAGGCGTAGCGGCAACAGAAATAGACAGCGCGTGCACTCGTTGCTTGCCAATTGCGCTTTCAGACCGTCTTTGATCAGGCGGTCGGGCGAGGCGGGCTTTCAAACTCGGAAGAGACGATGACGGCGAAGAAGCGATGTCCGTCGCCTTCGACTTCGACGTGTTCGCAAGCGGCGACGCCTTCAATCAGCGATTTGACTTGTTCTGGGGTAAGCATTTGTATTCTTTGTTTCAAACATTGCAGGCATTATACAGAATAATGCCGCTTAACATCGCCAACTTGCTGAAGATGGTATCCGAAACATAATTCATTAATATTGAATTAACATAGATTACAGAGGTCGTCTGAAACGTCTTTCAGACGACCTCTTTCTTATATTTTTGGATTCGGATGCTTAAAAATATCATTTTTTTAGTACGAGTGAATCTCAGGCAAAAGGGTTTTTGGTATATAAATTGCTTTCAGATAAAAGATAAAGTTTCACTTTGATTGCAAAAATAAAGTTAAGAAAATAGAAGTCATCAAAGATAAGCGGATAGATAAACAGCCAAAAGGTCGATAAATCAGTTTTGGGAGATTGTTATCTGAGGTATAGATAAATCCTGAAATTTGTTTTGAAAGTGACAATATACGTCATATCCGTTGAATAAATTTTGCAATCGAAATATCAGTATCAAATACGATATTTTCAGTTTTTGGTTATTGGATTGGATGTTTGGAAAGCAGGTTATTACATCAATTCAATAATATATTAAATTTATTTGTTTAACATTTTAAATCAGAGAGTCAGCATGATAAAATCTATCGTGTCGTATGGAACGAAACCACACAGACGTGGAACGCGGTGGCGGAATTCGCCAGCGCATGGGAAAACGGTCATCAGGCACAGGCGGCATCGTTGCCTCCGCAGGGCGTGCGCTTCGCGTTTACCGCCATCATGTCCGGCCTGTTGCTCGCCAGCGGTCAAGTCATGGCTGCAGCAAATAACGGTAAAACCCTGCCAATGGCAAAGCAGTCATCTGCTGCCGAAGGTGCCGACTACAACACCTGCTATTTCGATACTACCAGCTACAACGTGGTCTGCGGCGATGATACGACGATTGCGTTAGATTTCATTCCTCAAGACGGCGGACAACCCTCCAAAACAAGGTAAATCTGTCTCCATCGGACAAGGAACCCAGACCCAAGGAGAAGTAACGTCGCTATCGGTCCGAATTCGGCTACACGCCGAAACCGGCTCTATTGCCATCGGTTCTTCCGCCAATGCTGCCAAAAACCAGACTATTGCCATCGGTCAAGGTGCGGCAAACGAAAGGTCAGGCTGACATTGCTATCGGTAAAGGTGCGGGTCCCGGTTCCAGTTCTGCAAACGGGCGAAACATCGCTATCGGTGAAAAATGCGTTACAAAGCAGCACGAACAGCGATAACGGATCGCCATCGGTACCAACGCAGGCAGTGGCAGTGACAGTACCCAGTCCATTTACATCGGTAATGGCGCAAACGGTATGGAAACTCAAAAACGTCGCTATCGGTAACTTGGCGAAACCAAAAGCGGCAGTGTCGGTATCGGTGACTCTTCAAATGCACAAGGCAGATCATCTGTTGCCATCGGTACCAGCGCCACTGTTACTGAAGCGGCAGGTAACGGTATTTCCATCGGTTTCAATTCAACACTTCGATGAGCGCGTAGCCATCGGTGGTGCGAGTACCGTTGGCAAGGGTGCGACGCATCAGGTGCAGCCAGCCTGCGATTATGGGTACCGCCATCGCCACCGGACAACGGGCTATTGCCGGTGAATCGGCTTTAGGTTCGGGCCTCTACGGCATTGCCATCGGTGGTAAAGCGAATGCGTTAGGTGCTTCCTCCATCGCGATTGGCGGCAGTCAGGCGGCGGATAAAGGGCCGACTGCAACCGGCAATTTCTCAACTGCTATCGGTTATGGTGCAAAAGCAGGCAATTCGGATGCTGTCGCCATCGGTTCGACCGCCAATGCCGCCCTGAAAGATACCACTGCCGTCGGTAAAAACAGCACGGCAAACGGTCTGCGCGCGACAGCCTTCGGTAGTGGACAGCAATGCAGGGTGCTGAAAACGCCTTGGCTGCCGGTCCGCAAACCACAGCTTCTGCCAAAGGCGCGATTGCTGTCGGTTTTGCCACTCAGGCAACCGGTTTGAGCAGCATCGCAGTCGGTAAAGAAGCCATTGCCACTACAGAGACTTCTACTTCACTTGGTCAAACAGCCAAGCCACCGCCAACAACGCCGTTGCCATCGGTAACAAAGCCGTAGCGGCAGGTACGGGCAATATCGTAGTGGGTACGAACGCAGGTGTGTACGACGCCGCCGTTTCCGCAGGGCGCACAGTCGGTGCGGACACCGTCTATATCGGCGCGGACAGCGGTCGCAATGCCTATACCAACGAACGCCAAATCTCCATCGGTAAAGGTACGGGCAACAACGCTACCGGCGTGGACAACATCGCCCTCGGTTTGCGTTCCGGCGCATTTGTGTCCGGTGCAAACAACGTCGCTATCGGTAGGGGAAGCAGGCATGGGTACGGATGCCCAAAAACTGAGCGTCACTTCCACTGTCGCCATCGGTGAAGCTGCAAAAGGCAGCTCAACAATACCGTCGCCATCGGTAAAACCGCATTGGCGGAAAAAGAATCTGCGGTTGCCGTCGGTACACTTTCCAAAGCCAGCGGTGACAACTCCAGTAGCTATCGGTAAGACTGCCAACGCATTGGGCATTAAAAGCAGTCGCATTGGGTGTCGATTCCGTTGCTGTTAATGAAAAAGATGTCTGCATTGGGTAGCGGTAGCGTGACTGAAGCGCACCACAACGGCGACTACACGTTGAATAGTAACTATACCGCAGCCGGAACAAGCTCTCAGGGTACGGTTTCTGTCGGTCAAAGTTGATGCAGCCACCCCTGCCAACAGCTTTACCCGTCAAATTCAAAAACGTTTCTGCGGGTGTTATCAGCGCAACCAGCACCGACGCCATCAACGGCAGCCAGCTTTACGCGACCAATTCTTACCTGCTTAACTTGGGTAATAACGTCAAAACGCCTTGGGCGGCGAACTGCAATCGACAATGCAGGCAACCTGACCCTGAACAATTTAGGTGGTACAGGCAAAGCCAATGTTCACGACGCTTTAGAAGCGATGAACAATAAAAATTGACCAATTGGGCGGCGGCAGCTCCGGCCATTTTTACAGCGTTCAGACGACCTCCAATGCCCGAGGCAATTACAACAATGACGGTGCAACCGGATTGGATGCTCTGGCAGCAGGTGCGGACGCGCAGGCAGCGGGCGATTTTGCCGTAGCCGTCGGTACAGGTGCGCAGGCGGTAATTTCAACTCTATCGCCATCGGTAAAAACGCCTCCGTCAACGAAGATACCGCCTCCGTTGCCGCCGTCAACGGCGCGACCAAAGGTGAAGGCTCCGTCGCCATCGGTGCGAACACCAGCCAGCGGCACCAACGCTACTGCCGTCGGTCAAAGCATCCAACGCTTACGGTCAAAACTCCTTCGCAGGCGGTCAGTCTTCCAAAGCATTGGGCAAAATCCAGCGTAGCGGTCGGTGACGGCGCAATCGCCAACCAAGATTCCTCCACCGCAATCGGCGCATACAGCCCAGTCCACGGCGGCAGGTGCGACCGCGTTGGCTTCAATACCCGCGCAACCGCTTCCGGTACTGTCGCGGCAGGTCGCAACAGCAAAGCCACTTCCAACAATGCTTTGGCATTGGGTAACGAAGCAGACGCGCAAAAAGACGACACCATCGCCATCGGCTACAACGCCCAAAGCCACGCAAAACCGTGCCGTAGCCTTCGGTAAAAATGCCAAAGCCACCGCAGGCGACACCTTGCTTTCGGTGATGCGGCAAAAGCCTCTGTCGGCAATGCCATCGCTTTTCGGTAAAAACGCCAATGCCGCCCACAAAGACCCATCGCATTGGGTGCCAATCCCGCGACTGAAGCAGCCGTTCAGACGACCTCTGCTACCGTTGGTGGCCTGACCTTCGGCAACTTCGCAGGGCAACGCCCTGAGTCCACACTCAGCATCGGCACGGCAGGCAAAGAGCGCACGATTACCAACGTAGCCGCAGGCCGAATCAGCGACAGCAGCACCGACGCAGTAAACGGCAGCCAGCTTTATGCGACTCAAAACGTCATGAACAACATCGGTACGACCGCAGTCGGCGTATTGGGTGAAACGCAGCCATTGCGAATGACGGCACCATTACGATGGCTAACATCGGCGGTACGGGTGCGTCCACCATCGACTGCGCGATTTCCGCCATCAACAACGCCTCTTACAAGTCGTTCAAGCTGAATACGGCTAAAACCAACGGTACCAACGGTGAAGCCAACAACCACTCGCTGAAAGAAATTACCAACGGTTCGACCATCACGTTGGAAGCGGGTCAAAAACATTGTGCTGAACTAAAACGAGTCCACCGTCAGCATCAATACTGCTGATGCGCCCGAGTTTGCCGGCAAAAATTACCGCTAAAGACGGGCTGGATATGTCCAACACCAAGATTACCAATCTGGCAAGCGAGGGCGAACAGCCGACCGATGCGGTTAATCTGAGCCAGTTGACCGATGCCATCAATAACGTTCACGTTACCACCCTGACGGCGGTTACCAACGAAGCGCCGTTCGCGTATGTTTCCGCAGATGGCAGAATCCTGAAACGCAACGTAACGGTTGACGGTTCAGGCGCAAAACAGGTTTCCTTTGTTTACGCTGACGATACAAGCACGCCATATACACGGCGCAGTAACCAGTGCCGCGCTGAACCCGACCGATCCGCAAACCACCGTTCCGACATCAATCGGCAACGTCGCCGCAGGTAAGGGACAAAATGATGCGGTAAACGTATCCCAACCGGACAAAGTTGCCCAAGCTTTGGGTACTTCCGTCAACAACGCGACAGGCGAAATCGCTCAGCCGAAATACTCTGTAATTTCCGGCAGCTCGGCGGCTTCAGGCGTAGCTGATTACAGCTAATGTCGGCGATGCATTGACTGCCTTGAGCAATGCCGTTCGTGCGCTGACTTTTGCAGGTGACAGCGGTACGCCTTCAACCCGCCAATTGGGCAGCACTGTCACCGTTAAAGGCGGCGAAGCCGATGCAACCAAACTGTCCGACAGTAACAACATTGGTGTGGTTTCAGACGACACTACTGGCACACTCAACGTCAAGCTGGCGAAAGAGCTGAAAGGTCTGACCTCGTCTGAATTCATCGACGCGGCAGGCGGCAAAACCACCGTTTCTGCAGACGGCGTGACCGTCGGCACGGCGGCAAACCCCGTCAAACTGACGACCGAAGGTCTGTCTAACGGCGGTAAGAAAGCAACCGACATCGCTGCCGGTGTAACAATACCGATGCAGCTCACGTCAGCCAGCTCACTCCGTTGGCAACCGCATTGGGCGCAACCGTCAATCCGGCTACCGGCGCGGTTGAAGTGCACCGAATCTGGTCGTAACCAAACCGACGGCACGCAGGCCGCACCTGTCAACACCGTACAAGGCGCGTTGGACAACATCGGTACCGAGCTGCAAAAAGGCCTGACTTTCGGCGGCGACAACGCAGACAAGAATTTCGAGCGCAAACTCGGCAACCAAGTCTTGGTTAAAGGCGGTGCGGATGCGGCGAAAACTGTCCGACAACTAACATCGGCGTGGTTTCAGACGACCTTAACGGTACGCTCAACGTCAAACTTGCCAAAAAGATTTGCAAGGGCTGAACAGCGCACAATTTGAAAGCGACGGCAACGTGACCACCATCAACGGCGGCAATGTTTCATGGCTGACAAAAGACGGTAATATTGCCGAAACCACAGCAAACGGCATCCCCTGACCCCGGTGCCAAGCAGCGGCAAAGAAGCCGTCAGCCTGACCAAAAGACGGTCTGAACAACGGCGGCAACAAGATTACTAAGGTTGCCGAAGGTACGCTTGCTGCTGACAGTCACCGACGCTGTTAACGGGCGCAACTGTACAAAGTTGATCAGAAAGCCGACACCAATGCCGAAAATATCGCCAAAGGCATCAATATCGGTGGTACGAGCGGCAACAAAAGTACGCATTGGGCGACACTGCTCAACATCAGAGGCGACAGTAACATTACCAGCGAAACCGTTGAAGGCGGCGTACAACTGAAACTTTGCTGATACCGTCAAAATCGGACAAGACAGTGGCAAACCTGTCAGCATCGACGGCGTAAACGGTATCGTCAGCGGTCTGAGCAACAAAGCCTTGGGCGGTGCGGACTTCGCTACCAAAGGTCAAGCAGCGACTGAAGAGCAGTTGAACGCTACCCAAAGCCAACCTGGCAAAAATCCTCGGCGGTAACGCAGCCAACAACAACGGCAACGTCAACTTCACCGACATTGGCGGTACAGGCAAAGACAACGTCCACGACGCCATTGCCGCAGTGAAAGAAACTGCCGAAAAAGGCTGGAACCTGAACGCAACGACGAAACCTCGTCTGAAAAAATCGGCGCAGGCGACACCGTAACCTTCAAAGAAGGTAAAAACGTCAAAGTCAGCCGCAACGGTAAGAACATCACCGTAGCGACTTCAGACGACGTATCGCTTCAACAAAGTAACTGTCGGCGACAGCGTTCTGACCGACAACGGGTTGACTGGGCAACGGCAAAGCAGGTAATCCTGTCAGCCTGACCAAAAGACGGTTTGGACAACGGCGGCAATAAAATCGCCAACGTCGCCGCAGGCGAGGCGAGATACCGACGCCGTCAACGTTGCTCAGTTGAAAGCCAATTCAGGTCGTGTGGAAAGCGGCGACGACAACATCGTCGTCGAAACCGACAAAACAGGCGGGTTCTAACGTTTACAAAGTTTCTACCGCTAAAGACCCTGAAGGCTGACAGCCTGACCGCAGGCGATGTGAACATCACTGCCGACGGCATCGACGCCGGCAACAAAGCCATCAGCAACGTAGCCAAAAGGCGTAAGACACCGACGCCGTCAACGTCGCCCAGTTGAACGAACAACTCGCCGCCACTGAAAAACCACCACCGTCGTTGCCGGCAAGAACGTTACCGATCAGCGAAAAAGTGGACGGCAACAACACCAGAGTACACCGTTAACGCCGACAGACCACTCTCAGCCAAGCGGCGGGCGGTGCGGTTAAGTCAACGAAGGTGCGAAAGGACGCCGACGGTGTTACCGATTACGCCCTCGACCCTGACCGACGAAGCCAGCCGACATCGCTACAGGCGTCGCGCGCGAAAAGACGCGGTGGACAACAAAGGCCTGACCTTTGCCGCCGACAACGGCACGACCGGTGCGAAGAAACTGGGTGACAGCCTGAGCGTCAAGGCGACGGCAACATCCTGACCCGCGCGCCGGACGAAAAACGGCATCGGCTTCTCGCTGGCCGACAAAGATTACCGTCAGCCAAAGCAGGCAACGGCAACAAACCGCTCGTAATCGACGGTACCGCCGGTCTGATTTTCCGGTCTGAGCAACACTCACTCTCGGGCGGTGCGGACTTTTGCCACAGCGGCCAAGCCGCAAGCGAAGAGCAGCTGAACGCAGCCCAAGCCAACCTGGCGAACCTGCTCGGCGGTAACGCGGCCAACGACAAAGGGCAACGTGACCACCACCGACATCGGCGGTACACTGGCAAAGACAACGTTCACGACGCCATTGCCGCAGTGAAAGAAACTGCCGACAAAGGCTGGAACCTGAACGCCAACGACGAAACCTCGTCTGAAAAATTGCCGCAGGCGACACCGTAACCTTCAAAAGAAGGCAAAACGTCAAAGTCAGCCGCGACGGTAAGAACATCACCGTAGCGACTTCCAGACGACGTCTCCTTCGACAAAGTGACCGTAGGGCGGCAGCGTACTGACCGACAACGGACTGAGCTGTGGGCAACGGCAAAGCAGGCAAAGCCCGTCAGCCTGACCAAAAGACGGTCTGAACAACGGCGGCAACAAAGTCACCGACATCGCCGCAGGCGAAGCCGACACCGACGCAGTGAACGTTGCCCAGCTTAAAGCAGCCGCAGCGAAAGCCAGTCAAAGTGGACAGCGGCAACGACAACATCGTCGTCACACCAGAGCAAAAATGGCGACGGCACACGCCTACAAAGTGGCGACCGCACCTAACCTCAAAGCCGACAGCTGAGCGCGAGCGACACCGTTGTGAACAACGACGGCGTCAAAGTCGGCGACAAAGTGGCACTGGGCAAAAGACGGTCTGAAAGCAGGCGATGTCAACATCACTGCCGACGGTATCAATGCAGGGCAACAAAGCCATCAGTAACGTTGCTGAAGGCGAAAGATACTGATGCGGGCAAATGTTGGACAGTTGAACCGTCTGACCGCTGCTGCTAAGACCGAAGTCGAAGCCGGTACCAACATCGCCAGCGTGAGCAGCAAACAAGGTGCGAACGGTCAAAACCGTTTACACCGTGAACGCAGACGGCGCGAGCGTCTCGCAGGTTCCGACAATATCGTCGTGACTAAAGGCAACAAAGACGCTAACAACGTAACCGACTACGCGGTTGACCTGTCTAAAAGCCGTCAAAGCCGACATCGCCAAAGGCGTAGCGGCGAGACGCAGTAGACAACAAAGGCATCAGCTTGCAGGCGACAGCGGTACGACCGTTGCCAACAAACTGGGCGATACCGTTTGCGGTTAAAGGCGATGCCAACATCACCACCACCGCAGGCGCGAACGGCATTCAGGTCGGTCCTCAGCAAAGACCCGAAAGTAGACAGCGTCAAAGCAGGCGATACGGTTGTGAACAGCAACGGCGTCAACGTCGGCGACAAAGTGGCGCTGGGTAAAGACGGTCTGAAAGCAGGCGATGTCAACATCACTGCCGACGGTATCAACGCAGGCGGTAAGAAAGTGACCGGCGTCGCCGCAGGCACACGTCGCCGCAGGCAGCACCGATGCCGTCAACGGCGGACAACTGCACCAGGTTTACGAACTGATCGGCGGCAACGGCGGCAACGTCAACACCGCACCGCCGTCGAGTCGGACGCAGACGGCAAAGCAGGCTTGGGTAATATCAAAAACATTACCCTGGTGGACAACAGCAACAATCCGAATGTGACCAACGTTACGAACGAGACCAAGATCGCCCAGTCCAGCGGTTAGCAGCCTCGTGACCTACAACGTCGAAGACCAAGGCATGTACGTGACCAACAACGTCATCGAAGCCGTAGGTCCCGTATGAACGAACAAGGTATCAGTTCTTCCATACCAACGACGGCGAAGTGAACCCCGACGTACAGGCACGCAACAGCGAAGACTCCAGCGCGAGCGGCGCATACGCCACGGCAGTCGGCTTCCAAGCCGCCTCCAAAGGCACTAACGCCATCGCCATCGGTAAAGGCGCCAAAGCCAATGCCGAGAACACCATCGCCATCGGTACCGGCAACATCGTCAGCGGCAAAAACTCCGGCGCCATCGGTGACCCGACCGTAGTAGCGGCAACAGCGCTTACTCCATCGGTAACAACAACAACGTATCCGCCGACAACGCCTACGCACTGGGCAGCAACATCAAAGCCACGGTCAACGACTCCGTCTACCTCGGCGACCGCGCCGCAAACCCGAGCGCATCCATACGGCTGATGCGGCCAAAGGCGAAGCCTACACCTACGGCGGCCTGAACGACAAAGCCGTGGCAGGCAAAGCAGGTTCGGCTGCCACCGCGAACAAAGTCGCCGGTGTCGTCACCGTCGGCAACGGTACGGACGAGACCCGTCAGGTACGAGGTGTGGCGGCAGGGTGTGGTATCTGCGGATTCGACCGATGCGATCAACGGCAGCCAGTTGTATTACACCAATCAGGCGATTAACCAAAAACGTGACCAACATCGGCAGTTACGTGGGTGAACATGCAGACCAAATCAACCAACGTATCGACAATGTGGAAAGCGACTCCAAAGCCGGTACCGCAGCAGCCATGGCGGTGGCAGGCCTGCCGCAGCCACCTGCCCGGGTAAGAGCATGATGGCGGTTGCGGCGGCGTTTACCGCGGTGAAAGCGGCTGCGCAGTCGGCTTCTCCAGCATCTCCGAGCGGCGGCAACTGGATCATCAAAGGTACCGCTACCGGCAACTCGCGCGGCCACTACGGCGCGACTGCGGAGTGTCGGTTACCAATGGTAATCCTGATCTAAAGCCTGTTTGAAGGCAAAGCAAGGTCGTCTGAAAAGCGAAACAGGGTTTTCAGACGACCTTTTCTATATCGGATTGGATGGGAGGAGGGTTCCAATATGCTCGGTTTCTCAAACACTCGCTTGACACAAAAACGCCAAGATTTGTTTTCCAGACGACCTTGCAGTCATGTCCGACTATTTTTGTGGCAAAATTCAGCCATGTTCCACATGGTCAGTCCGCGTATTTAAACTGAAGAAATTTCAAGCCGGCTGACCAAACAGATTACAAGGAGAAACAGACATGAGCCGCATTTTATCCTCACTGCGTTATCCGCTGATTCAGCACCGATGGCGTTTGCGCATGACACAGAGCTGACTTTTGGCTGTCGGCAAAACCGGCGCTAGGGTTCGTTAGCAGAGCGATGTATGACGCCGCGGGTTTGGAAAAAGCGTTGGCACGGATGAAGCAGGAAGGCGGCGACCGTCCGTACAACCTCAACTTTTTCGCCCACTCGCACGCCGTCTGCCGGATCGCGACGCAATACGATGCCTGGTTTGCCGTGTTGCGTCCGTATTTCGAAGGCTTTCACGGGCTGACAGAAAACGACATTCCAGCGGCGGTGACGGCAGCCGTTTGATGCCGATGCGTTGGCAGTGTGGAACGTTACCGCCCGCCTGTGGTCAGCTTCCACTTCGGCTCTGCCCGCGCCCGAACACTTGCAGCGCGTCAAAGCCGACGGGTGCGGAAGGTGGAGCAGCGCGACGACGAGTCGAAGAAAGCCGTCTGGCTGGAACAAAACGGCGCGGATGTCGTGATAGCCCAAGCGTGGGAGGCGGGCGGTCATCGGGGATGGTTTTTAAACCGCAATCCCGACAGCCAAAGCGGCTTCGTTCGCCCCTGTTGCCCGCCGTCCGCAAGGCCGTGCGCCTGCCCGTCATAGCCGCAGGCGGCGTTTCCGATGCCGCCGCCGTCCGCGCCGCGTTGCAATTGGGCGCGTCCGCAGTACAGGTCGGAACCGCCTCCTGCTCGCGAGACGAAGCTCGACCAACCCGCCCACCGCGCCGCCATCCAAACCGCCCGTCCTGAAGATACCGTGGTGACCAACTTGTTCAGCGGCGGCGCGGCGCGCGGACTTTACAACCGCTTCATACGCGAAGCTGGTCCGATGAATGGCGCAGCGCTCCCGTTCCCTTGGCAGGCGCAGCCGTCGGCGCATTGAAAGCCGCCGCCGAAAAACAAGGCTGCTATGACTTTTCTCCACTTTTGGGCAGGGCAAAACGCAGGATCTGTGCCACCCGGCAGCGCGGCGGAAATCGTCGAACGGTCGTGCGGCGGCATCGAGCGTTAGAGACGGTTTGAGCATGGCAAGGTGGACGCGTTAGCAAGAAGGTCGTCTGAAAAACTGAAAACAGGTTTTTCAGACGACCCGTAGCTGGGCTTTGCCACGAAATCGAAGATAAAGACAACCGCCCGATTCGGGATTGTCGGACAGCAGGTTCGCGGGACAAAGCCCACGCTACGGATTGGGCTCTTCCGAGCTTGTCGATAGTGGTTCCGGAGGTTTTCCAGTTTGCCGTTAATCAGGGTTTTGCGGGTAATGCGCAGCCCTGCCGTCGGACAGATATCGCTTTTTCCTGAACATAAACCGATTGCAGCCCTTTACCGGAGATGTCAGCAGCGTCCACCCATATGGAACGCTGCGCCCGATTTGGTGAATGTTTTGATTTATGCTTTATACTTACAGAAAACAAGAGGGAAAGTGATATATGTCTTTCTTTAAAAATAAATTAGGTATCTGATTGGCATTAATCTATCTAATCGCATCAATGGTTATTTTGGGTGATAGTACAGAGGGGAGCTGGGGAGGTTTTCTTCTCTGTCTCAGCCTTTCCCTTTTCCATTTTGTCCTTTATTCGTTTCCAATTATGTAAATGGCCCGTTAGCCAATGGGTATTTATCTTTCTGAATGCAATTTGGTGGTTTTACTGGGATGGTTAATCACCAAGATTTTTAGAAAAAGATTCAGACAGAATAAATCCGGATTGTCGATGAAGGCTGCAAAGCCCACACTTCTGAGTCCCAGCCTCGTATTGATTGAATAAACGAGGTCGTCTGAAAACGGGAGAACGAGTTTCCCAAAACTCAACTCCTCAGAGTTTTCAGACGACCTCATTTTACTCGTAACTCTGCCTCCCGTCCGGCGGGAGAGGGCTGGGGAGAGGGTGGCTCACGGGTTGTGCAAATTTGATTTGACCCTCAGGTTGCAAAAGCCACCCCATCCTAACCTTCCCCGCCGGACGGGGGAAGGGACAGAGATGTCGTTGCTGCAATGAGTAGTATCCGTAGCGTGGGCTTTGCCCGACGAGAATACAATGCCGAAATGGATACCCATTCGGTTGTTGTCTGATCGGATTTTTAGATGAGCAGATTTCGTGGGCAAAGCCCACGCTACGTTGGGTTTCGTCACCTAATTGAATAAACCTAGCGTTGATTGCATAAAAATTGAATCCAAGGTCGTCGAGAATCCCCAACCGCCATCCACTCAAGCCGTATTCTCTTTGTTTGGAACATGGCTTGTCGTTTCTGCTCGGTTTATTTCTTCTGCCACGCTTGGCGGAGGTATTCGATGGTCGAGGAGGGCGTAGAAGGGGGTGTTGCCGTGGTTGGCGTTGGGGTAGAGGGTAAATTGTGCGTCTGCGCTGAGGTGTTGGAGGGTGCCGGCAAGCAGCTTTGGCTTAGGGCGACCATTTCCTGCCGATTTGTTCAGGGGCGGTTGCTGCGGCCTTCGTGTTCGCCGACGCTGATGCGGACGGCGGTGTCGGCGGAAAGGGCGGACGGTGGGAAGTCGAGGACGCGGCGGTTGTGCCACCAGACGGAGGGAGGCGAGCAGGTTGGGGTTTGAAGCGGTCGGGGGCGGTGAAGAGGAATAGAGTCCGAACAATGCGCCGAAGGGAGTGTCCGAACAGGGCTTGTTCTTTGGGGTTGATGGTATTTGGCGGCAAGGGCCGCGAGTTCGTGGTCGAGGAAGGCGGCGAGCGGTCGGCTTGTCCGTATTGGCGGCGTTCTGCTTCGGTGGCGGTTTCGGGCAGGGGCGGGGTGTATCGAGCGCGCGTTGGGTCAGGTCGCGGACTTCGCCGTTGGGGTAGCTGATGCTGACGATGGGCAGGCAGGCGGCGGCTTCAGTCTGGGGTTGATGAGCAGGGATTGCGCCATGCTGAGGGCGGCGGGAGAAGGCGTCGCCGTCGAGGATAGTGGAGGACGGATAGCCTTGCGGGGGCGGGTCGCCGACGGCGGCGGTTTGGATGCGGTAGCTGCGGCCGGTTTGATCGGAACGGATGTGGGTTTCTTCGGCTTGCGGCAGGCGGGCGGCTTGCCAGTGCGGTGCGTGAGGTCATGGCGGGGTTGTCGCTGTTCGGTGGGGTGTGTTGTGTGTTATCGGGTTGGCGGATGTTTCAGACGACCTTTGGGCTATATCTGCTGTTTTTCTATGACGTGGATTAACTTTAAAACCGGTACGGCGTTGCCTCGCCTTAGCTCAAAGAGAACGATTCTCTAAGGTGCTGAAGCACCAAGTGAATCGGTTCCGTACTATCTGTACTGTCTGCGGCTTCGTCGCCTTGTCCTGATTTAAAGTTAATCACTATATTTGAATACATGGACATAATGATAAAACCGGACAGGTGGTGTGCCCCTGCCTGTCCGGTCTGTTTCCGTAATGTGTTGGTCTTCTGGTTTTTGGCGGTGATTTGTTTTCCTTTTGCTTTTTCCCGTTTTTGTGAAGTCGTAGCGGAGGTTTGCCATCAGGCTGCGCTCCGAGCCGGGAATGTTGAAGGTGTTTCGCGCTGCCGACGCGGGCGTAGTGAGTGGCGGTTGAAGATGTTGTCGGCGTTGATTTGCGGCTTCAGCTTAGGGCGTGAAGCGGTATGCCGCCATGGCGTCGAGATGTGGCGCTAGCCGCCCGCACGCAGCCCTGCTGCAGCGAGATGCTGCTCATCGCGTTCACGCCGCCGCCAGGGTCAGCTATGGGCGAACTTCACAAGTCGTCCACAGGTTTGCGCTGTGTTTGGGCATCAGCAGGAAGATGCCGTCGTCGCGCGGGTTGGCGGCGGTTTTTGATTTGGCTGTGCAGATAGCTGTAACCTGCGTGGATTTGCCATTTCGGTGTAATTGCGCCGCTGATTTCGGTCTCAACGCCTTCCATCACGCGTTTGCCCAAGGCGGCGTAACGGGTATTGCGATTGTTCGGGTTTAGCGGTGCGGCGGCGTTTTTGTCTTTCAGGCGGTAGGGAGACGCGGGGTGTTTGAGGGCGGTCGTCCATGTAGCTGCCTTTGTAGCCGACTTCAAACTGGTTGCCCTTCGCGTGGTTTGAGCAGGTTGCCGTCGGTGCCGAGGCTGGTTTGCGGCGTGTAGAGTTGGGAGAAGCTGGCGTAGAGGCTGTTGTTGTCGTTCAAGTCGTAAACTGCGCCTGCGTAGCCGGTAGAACTTAGTTTTGCTGGCTGTGCAACTCGTCGCCTTCGCCCGCTTCGATTTTGTAGTAGTGTCCAAACGCCAGCCGCCGATGAGCGACAGCCTGTCGATCGGACTGGAAGACGGATTTGCCGTAAACGCCGAATTCGTCAAGGTTTTCGGTAGCGACGGTATGGCTGTAACCGCGCGCGCCGGCACGGCGTTCTGCATCAGGTTGACATAGGGAACGGAGCGGAAATCGCCCAGGCAACATTACGCGCAACGGCTGCACGGCCTTGCTCGCTGGTGCTGTGCGCGGTTGTAGTCCGCGCCGACGACGAGTTCGTTTGGCGGTGTTGCCCAAGGCAAACGGACGGCTGTAACTTGCGTCAACCGCGAAGGCTTTCTGTTTGATTTCGTGCTTAAGCCGAGCGACGTTTGCCTTATTGTCGGCAGAAAGTTTGTTGGCGGCGAAGGTGTAGTTGGAGTCGGCATCGCGGTCGGAATAGCGCATACCGATTTTGCTGCAGCCGCCGTCGTCAAAATAGTGTTTCAAATCGGCGAACACGTCGTGGCTGTTCATTTTAGAATTTGTTCCAATCCGCGCCGACGAAAGGTGTGGTTGGGCAGGGACAGCAATTGCCGCTGCCTGCCGACGGGCAGAGCCGTTGTACGGCGCGAGTGGCGTTGCTGGTAGAGAGTAGCCTACGCCCAAAAGTTGTGTCGGGGTTGATGTCCCAACCGCCGCCGCATAGAAGGTTTCGTGATGGTTGTTTTTCTCGGCAGGACGGGGAGATGCACCCGAGTCTGCCATCACATCGGGCGCGCACGCTGCCGTCGGCGTTCAGAGGACCTGAAACATCGGCTTCGGCTATATTGTTTGCGCGTACCGAACCCTGCCGCCGCATGGCCTACTGGAACTCTTTGGTCGGGCGTTTGCGCACTAGGTCACAATACCGCTCTCATCTCGCCGCCGCTGCTGTCGAACAAGCCGCTCGGGTCGCGCATCACTTTGACGCGGTCGAAGGCGAACAGGTTGGGCAGTGTGCCGTTGATACTCTGCATTTGCGCGGGCAGGCCGTCGATGTTGTATTCGCTGTATTCGTAACCGCGCGCATAAAACCGATGAGCGTCCGTCGTCATTGCTCAACACGCGCAGCCCCGGCGTTTTGCGCGCCAACTGGTCAAAAGGCTATCAACGTTGCGGTCTTTACCTGTTGGTTGGTGATGATGCTGACGGATTGCGGAATTTCGCGCAAAGATAGCGGGATTTTGTTGCCGACGGTGGCGGCAAACGAACTGTAATCGCCGTTTTTCTCGGTGGCAATCGCGTTATGCGAACGCTGTCCTTCACATGGACTGTATCCAGCTCGACCGTTTCGGCGGCAAATACAGGAAGATAAAGCGGCCACAACGGCGGCAGGTCAGATTGGGCCGGAACATCAATTTCTCCGTTCGATGTCAAAATGAGAATGGTTGTATTTTTATAAGTTTAATATCTGAAAGTGTAGAAAAACATCGTTTTCCCGACAATCTCTTCAGGATATGCGACAAGGTCGTCTGAAAACTTTAATTTAGTTTTTCAGACGACATCTGCCGTTTGCTCGCAAATTTTGTTTGAAAGGTTGATTTTGTAATTTCGATACAACCAAAAATTTCATTTTCATATGAATTGCGGCGGGTAAAACAATAGCGATATGGCAAAGAGACTCAGCAGCCCCTTTTATCAAACTCGTTAAATGATTTTATTTCAATGTATTAAAAACAGAAAAACTCCTGAAAGAGGTCGTCTGAAAAACAGCATGCATGGTTTGTGATGTAAGTCAAAGAGAAATGTAACAAAAATTACTTATAGTAATCGTGAGTGAAAAATTTACTCGACTTATCTGCCACCTTATATTAAGGAGATACACCACGAACGCATCAGCCGACAATGTCGTCAACCCCGCCGTAGCCGAGGTCAACAGTTTGGTTGAAAAAGGGTTTTGCGCTCGTTGGACGAGTTTCGCAAGCTGAATCAGGAGCAGATTGATTATATCTTGCCGCCAAAGCCTCCATTGCCGCGCTGGACAAACATGGTGTACTCCGCCATGCACGCGGTCGAAGAAACGGGACGCGTGTATTTAGATAGGCGACCAAAAACCTGTTTGCCTGCGAAAAGCGTCGTGCGCCGCCTGCGCGATTTGAAAAACCGTGGGCGTCATCAGCGAAGACGATGTAACCGGCATTACCGAAATCGCCGATCCGGTCGGGGTCGTCTGCGGTATCGTGCCGACCACCAATCCGACTTCCACCCGCATTTTCAAATCCCTGATTGCGCTGAAAACCCGCAATCCGATTATTTTCTCGTTCCACCTTCCGCCAGCAGTGTTCCGCCCACGCCGCCCAAATCGTGCGCGATGCCGCGAGTGCCGCCGGCGCGCCGGAAAAACTGTATCCAATGGATTGAAAACCGTCTATGGAAGCTACTTCCGCGCTGATGAAGCATCCGGGCGTGGCGACGATTTTGGCAACCGGCGGCTAACTGCGATGGTGGAAGCTGCTTTCGTCTGCGGCAAACCCGCGCTCGGCGTCGGGCGGGCAACGTGCCCGCTGGCGTTGAGCAGCAAACATCCAGCAAGCGGCACACGACATCGTGATGTCCAAAGACGTTCGACAACAGGCATGATTTGCGCCAGCGAACAAGCCGTCATTGCCGACAAAGAGATTTATAAAGAGCTGGTGAAAGAGTTCAAATCTTACGGCGTGTACTTCGCCAATAAAAAGAAAAGCCATGCTCGAAGACTTCATCTTCGGCGTTAAGGCAACGCCAACTGCGGCGGCGCGAAGACTCAATTCCGCCGTTGAGCGCAAACCGCGGCGGATTGCCGAACAGGCCGGGTTTAAAGTTCCGAAAAACCAACATCATCATCGCCGAATGCCGCGAAGTCGGCCCCAACGAGCCGCTGACCCGCGAAAAACTCTCGCCCGTACTGGCAGTCGCTCAAGCGGATTCCACCGAACAAGGTTTGCAGTTTGCCGAACAAATGGTCGCCTTTTGACGGCATGGACACCTCGCCGCCATCCATACCGCTGATCAAGAATTGGCAAAACCTTCGGTACGCCGCGTCAAAGCCCTGCGCGTGATTTGAACTCGCCCTCCACCTTCGGCGGTATCGGCGACGTTTACAACGCCTTCCTGCCGTCCTGACCTATGGGCTGCGGCCTTACGGCAAAACTCGTCGGCGGCAACGTCAGCGCAGTCAACCTGTTAAAACATCAAAAGTGAGCCGTCGGAGAAACAACATGCCAATGGTTCAAAGTACCCCGCCAAAAATCTATTTCGAGCGCGATTCCATCCAATGCCTGCAAGACATGAAAGACTGTGAAAAAGTCATGATTGTGACCGACCGTTCGAGTGGTCGATTTGGAGCTTCGGTCGATAAAGTGACCCACCAGCTCCACCAACGCAAAAACTAAAGTAACCATCCAGCTTTTTCACCGATGTCGAGGCCGATCCCAGCGTCCAAAGCCGTCTATAAAGGTACGGATTTGATGCGCAGCTTTCAGCCCGACACCATCATCGCGCTGGGCGGCGGCTCGCCGATGGACGCGGCAAAAGCCATGTGGCTCTTTACGAACAACCCTAAGTCGATTTTTGAAGACCTCGTCCAAAAATCATGGACATCCGCAAACGCGCTCTCGCTTCCCGAATTGGGCCGCAAAGCCAGATTCATCGGCATCCCCACCACATCAGGCACCGGCTCAGTAACCCCGTTTACCGTCATCATGACGGCGACAAAATACCCCATCGCCGACTACTCGCTGACCCCGACCATCGCTATCGTCGATCCCGCGTTTACCATGACCGTTCCCGCCGGCGTAACTGCCGACACCGGGATCTGGACGTACTCGACCCACGCCATAGAAGCATACGTTTCCGTGCTCGCCAACGACTTTACCGACGGCCTTGCTCTGCAAGCGCATCAAGCTCGTGTTCCAATACCTCGAACGCTCCACAAACACGGCGCGTCCGACCCCGAGCGCGCGAACACATGCACAACGCCTCCACCATCGCAGGCATGGCGTTCTCCACGCATCTCGGCATCAACCACTCGATGGCGCAGCAAAATCGGCGGCAAATACCACTGTTCCGCACGGCCGCTGCTAACGCCATCCTGCTGCCGCACGTCATCTGGCAACGGCACGCGCCCGCGAGAAACCGCCACCTGGCGAAGTACAACTACTACAAAGCCGACCTGCAGAATATCGGAAATCGCCCTGCACCTAGCGCAGCCGTGCGCCACCGCCGAGGCGTAGAATCATCGCCCCGCGCCTGTCGCATGAACTGGCGGTCAACGTCGGCATCAAATGTCGTTCAAGGAGCAAGGCATTGATGAAAAACCTTCATCGACGGCCGCAAAGAACTGGCACCGCTGTCCTTGAAGACCAATGCACTCTCGCCAACCCGCGCCTCGCATTGGTCGCCGACATGGAAGAAATCCCGACTAAAAGCTTATTACGGCGAATAAGGTCCCGTGTAAAACCATAAAGCGTAAGAAAAAGGTCGTCTGAAAAAGCTGAACTGTGTCTCTCAAAATCTTGGACACTCACAAAAGCCTGTTCAGGTGCTCTGTGCAAGCTGGGTTCTGCAGTGCGACAGGACTCGGCTTTTCGATTTCACAACTGCAACGCTCCTGGTTGTAGTAATCCATATAGTCACCTATCTGCTTTCATCACTCATCTACCGTCAGTTCACCTGCGTTATAGAAACACTCCGTCTTCAACACCGCAAAGAAGCTTCCATCGGCGCATTGTCCCAACAGTTCGCCTTTTCGCGACATAAGCTGAACTAATGCGCCTGCAAGCACTATCACCGCCGTACGGTACAGCACGCGGTCCGAATGCGCATCGTTCCTTTATCAGCAGACGGGGGCGGCTTTTTCGAGCATTTCTTCACCATTTCGCTGTCGGCTCTGCGGCTCATGGCGTAGCGACGATCTCGCGGTTGAACAAGTCCAAGATTGGCGAGAGTACAGTTTGCTGTCGCCCTTTGAGTTCGGTACGTCGGTCAGCCATTTTCGTTGGGCTTTCAGCTTTTCAACCGGCGTGTTTCCGAGGAGGTGTTCGATATTCGCCCATGGTCCGGGATGGCGGTGAGCTCGCCCGTATCGAGGGGCTTTTCAGTCTAAACTCGTTTGCATCAACCGCGCCGCTTTTTGCGGTTTCCAATCAATGCGGCGGCAATGCGCCTTTGTCCGTAGCGTCACTTTATGCCGCAGGTTTCGACAAGGAGGGCTTTGTCGGCTGCGTCGACGGGCCGGTCTGGTGGTGGTGGTAAAACGCTGCTTTTGGGCAGGTTTGCGATGCAGCAGGTTGTTGCGCCTCAGTGCTTTGGACGGTTTGGCTTGTCCTTTTCGGTCCGCTTTTGGCTGAGGGCTTTCACTCCTTTTAGGTAGGCGACCTCTGTGCGCGCATATAGCACAACTCTTCAATCAAGTTCTGCCTGCGTTTTCTTGGTCAGGCTTATCTGCGATGAAGCTTTTGCGGTGTTGGGGCATGGTTTTGATTGGGGATGTTCGAGTGCGCTGATACCGCCTTCTTGATAGGCGCGCATCCATCGTCTCAGGTGGGTTCGGGAAATGCCGTAGTGGTCTGCGATACGTTGTTGGCTGCGTATGTGCAGGTAGTGGAGCATGGCTTGGTATTTGAAGTGTAATGTATATTTGCTCGATAAAAACTGCACTCGTGAGTTGGAGGACGTCCAACTTTGGGGTGCAGTTCAAACCGTATTTCGGGTTTTCAGACGACCTCTGTTTCTTTTTATATTGTGCCCCACTTATAGCAGCCGTAGCGTGGGTTTTACCCATGAATCAAACAGGAGATGATTGGATTTGGATGTTGGACTGGAAGGTCGCGCATAGCCCACGCTACGATTTGTTGCGTTCCTTCGTCCGACGAAGGTTAGATGGGGGTGGCTTTTATGGGTTCTAGGTAAAATCAGATTCGTGCAAACTGTAGAGCTGATCTCTCCTGCCAGACGGGAGAGCCAGTCGTAGTGGGCTTTGCCCATGAATGAACATAAATAATTTGATTCGGATATTTGGCAGAAGGTCGTGGGCGGTTTACGCTGCGGATGGTTTATCTCCCTTGAATCTGTATCCATTTTGACGAAGGGTCGTCTGAAAACAAAAATCCTCACTTTTTCAGACGACCTCAATAACAGACTTTCAATTCAATCTAGCTTTGCTGGATAGCACTAATAAGAAGGTAATTTTTCTAATTGAAATTTACGGCAACTATTTACATTATCCACGCCATAATAATTTTCCGCATCCAATTTATTACTTTTATAAAATATGGGTATTCCTCTAAAATATTTATTTAAATCAATATCTCTATCTCCATCCCCATCACTTAAGGTATGTTTTCCTTTCCAATTAACGTAGTATTTAGAAAGCGCCATAACAAACACCCGCTTTTATGATTTAAAATCAAAATATTATTAGTTTCATGTAATGCCAGAAGAACTTTTCTTCCAAATCCTCTACCATGCCTCCTTCTATATGCATAAATATCGAATACTTGCCATCAGGCGAAGATTCCAGATAAACCATTTCTAGATACACAATTACCCACTTTATCTCTTTGATAACAGCCATCTTGTAAGGAATATGTTTTATCTTCCTTTTATTTTTCATTGTATAGCGCATAGAACATATTTGGCTTTAAAACTCTAACTGCCCATAACCCAACAAATTTTGCACTTCCATGAACAGGAAAAATATTTGTCTTCCGCCATAGCGAAACTACTATAAATAGCAATAATAAAACGATTCTTCTACATCAATCCGCACTTGCCGACTACTTCCCACTCGTGCTTGCTACTGCTCCTGCGCCCAGTCCACTGAAGCTGCCCTTTGTAGTACAGATACTGCCGCAGGGAGGTGTCGTCCAAGTCTCCATAGGGCGACCGCGGCGATTCAGCTCCAGTAGCCGATATAGCATATTCGGGATCTTGGTTCAAATGTGTGTCAATCGTGAGATTACCGATTTTTCGGTCGCCTTCGTCACCAACCGCCGGAGAGGTAGGTGCTGGAGATATTTCAGGACTCCTTGCTTTCGCCATGATCAGCCAGACAGCCTGCGTAGTTGTGCCCGCCTTTTGGCAAATTTGGCGCTGATCAAATTCTCGTGGGTAGTGCCATATCTCATCAAAGCCCTGGAACGAAGGGTCGTCCAACACATTTCGTCATCGTTATAGGGATTTGAGGCTATCTTTAATGGTTTCAGCCAACCATCCGTTCGAACAATAGGCAGTCCGATAATGTTAAGGTTTGCTCTTCTCCCGCCCACTCCTCCGGGCCCCCAACAAACATGATGTCTTCCTTTTGCCCGTATTGCCTGTGTATATCCAGGCATTACTTACAGTAATAAACTATCTGTTCCATACGCTTCCTTTGATGTCTTCTATCGGAAATCCTGCGGTGTATTCTGTAAGCATTGTTAAATAAAGTTGTTGAGGCAGTGCGTCTGAAGGAATAGTTGAGTCACTCTTACTTTCTTCTATCCACTCTTGCAGCAGTTGTAGATTTTCAGAATAACTAGTTTTTATCTTCTTTAAACAATCCCTGACGGTCTTTATTGCGATCATATTTAACTTGATTGGTCATTTTAGTCGCTTTAAATAGACAAGTAAAGTTATTTAAATCGTCTGTGGCTAGTTTCTGCATTTTCCTGACGTTTGCATTTTCATAGTCTGCCTGCGCTTTCAGGGAATAAAACAATCGATTCTTTACCTAGAAAATGTGGTCGGCAGGGTTTCGTGATGGCGGTGTATCACAAGCCATATGAACAATTGAACAGGACGATCTGCTATTAGTAAAGAGGTCGTCTGAAAACTTTCAGACGACCTTGATAGAGGTTGATTTCACGCCCAATCTACGCTTGCTACACTCTACGATGTTTTGAAAAAGCGTTTTCCGGAATAGGCGTCTGCGCTTTAATGTTTATATCGACGGCATCGGTATTTTTGCGGAACAAAGCAGCATTATGATAGGAATAGCCCGATTACTCAAAATAGTTATCGTAAATCTCCTTCACGCTTTTATCGCTGCGCATAATATCCCATATCATTTTTGACGCTGTTTTCTTTGTTTCTCTAATGAGGAAACCACTCGTTATAAAATGAAAACTTTGTTCAAATATTTGCTGATGATTGAAATTTTATCTTTTAGGACGGTAGAATGCGGGGTTATTGGATAGGAGACATCCTCTAAAATGTTGGAGCTACCTGAATTGTGGTTCCGAGTGTCAAAATTTGAACTAATGAAAGTACCGATCATGCAAGAACCTTATTCTCGTGAGGGGAATAATCCTCATCTCATTCCAGCTCGTTTTGGGAGCACCCAGCATTGCGCAGTATTGTTGGCTTCTTATAAAGAGCAGCGTAGCGCACGTATTTGGCGCAATATTTGGCGTGTTATCGGTGTGATTTATTTCTCATGTTTATTGCGTCACTGTTTGGAGACGATACCGATGCAGTGCAAAGCAGTGGGGAAACATACGGCAGTGATCGATTTGAAAGGTGAAATCGGCAATGAACTTGATGATCAGGTTGAGATGCTGCGCACCGGTATGGAGGCGGTTTTACACAACCCCAACGCTGGGCGATTATCATCCGCGCCAATAGTCCGGGCGGATCGCCCATGGTTTCCAATATTGCGTTTAACGAAATCCGCCGTATGAAGTCGGAGCATAAAGACATTCCTGTGTATGTGGTGGCGGAGGATATGTGCATCGGGCTGTTATTACATTGCGGCGGCGGCTGACAAGATTTATGCGGACCCGTCCAGCGTGGTCGGCAGTATCGATGTGATTGGCGGGGGTTTGATGCGACAGGGGCTGATGGATAAAAATCGGTATCAAACGTCGTCTGAAAAATCGCGGGCAGCAATAAGGTATGGGCGATCCGTTTTCTCCTGAAACGCCCGCACACTCAGATTTGGGAAAAATGCTGACCGATATCCATAAGGAATTTATTAAATCGGTTAAACTCGGACGCGGAAAGCGTTTGAAAGATCAGCAGTATTCTGATGTTTTCAGCGGCCGTATCTATACCGGTTCGGAGGCTAAAGAAGTGGGATTGATTGATGATTTCGGCGGCGTATATAGTGTCGCTAGAGATGTCGTCAAAGCCCCTGAGCTGGTGAACTATACGCCTGAAGAAGATTTCGGCAAAATATTGGGTCGCCATTTGAGTGCTGGAAATGGAGACTAAAGTTAAAGAAAAACTGTCGAAAAATATGGTAACAGGATTTGTCCATTATTCGTTTGTTGCTGCCCCAAGTCATTGTGGGGTCGTCTGAAAACGTATCTCTTGAGATGTTTGATGATGTTCCATATGCCATTTATAGGTTGAAGGTAACAAACCAATGACAAGCGGCTTGGAAGATGTCCTTGCCGCTTTTTAAGTTCGATGATATAGGGTAAAGTTATCCGTCCTTCTATTAAAGCGACCGCAGAAGCAGTTTTTGTGATGTCAAACAGTTTTTGTTGATAATACGAAGGCTCAAGATCGGAACGGCTGAGGCTGAATGTTTATCATGAAATGCCAAGAACATGTTTGAGGTCGTCTGAAAAAGCCATTTTGTCATTTCATCCGTGTGATAAAAGTTTGTCAGTCGGCGTTAGCGCCCCCTGATTTTTGCATCCAACCCCTTCATATCTTATAAATATTATGATTAATGTCCAACATCTAGATTTTTACTACGGCAATACGCAGGCATTGTACGATGTCTCGGTGAGCTTCCGCAGGGCAGTATTACCGGATTAATCGGACCCTAATGGTGCCGGCAAATCCACTTTTGATGCGTTGGTTGGCAGGGATTGAAATCCCGACATCCGGCGATGTCTTGCTTGACGGTCTGCCTATTCTTGATAATCCGCGCGACAGTTTTTCCAAACTCGGCTACCCGCCTGATTTTTGGGTTTGCCGGATGGTTTGAGCGTGATCCAGTGCTTAACGTATGCCGCCAACCGCGGTATTCCTGATGCGCGACTTCCGATTTGCTGCTGGAAACCGCTTCGCCCGCTTAATTTGGAACATAAACCGTGTGCCAAAGTCAGCGACCTTTCCCGCGGTCAGAAACAGCGTGTCGGTATCGGGCAAGTCATCATCCATCGTCCTAAGTTCTGCTTTTTGGATGAACCTGCCAGCGGTCTTGACCCTGAGGCACGACATGAATTGTCTTTGTTGCTTTGCTAGCTCAAAGATGAGGCATGAGCATTTTGGTGTCGAGCCATATTCTTTCCGAGCTGGACGAATATTGTTCGCATATGCTGGTTATCAAGCGCGGACGTGTTCAGGCATTTCAATCTGTTAATGATGATGTTAACGAAGATCAGACTGTTTCGCTGCAATTTGTCGGTTTGGATGAATCCATATTCGAGCGGGTCCGCAATACGGAAGGCGTGAAGCAGGGCAGAATGGAACAATCATGCCGTTACCGCTGCATATTGGATGCGGGAGAAGAAGCGCGTGCGGGCCTTGTTGCGCAGGCTGTTTGAACAAAACCTGCGCTTTTGAGCGAAGCTGCCGTCATTAAGGCGTCGCTGCTAAACAGTTATCAAAACAGCCTCAATCTCCACGAGCAGGAGCAACAAAGAGCAACAGGAGCAAGCCGATGGACAATAAATTGAATATCCCCAAAATCCGGGTTAACGCCGAATTTCAAAGGCTGATGTGGCTCAACATGAGCTGGGGCATGATTGCAGGCATCATCGATACTCTACAGCCTGTTTGTTTTGCCACCCCACCCTGGAGACTTGGTGGAATATATTGCCGGTATTGGTGCGTTCGGTACCGGCATTTCAAATATCGCCCTTTATCTGCAGATTGAGCGTAGTTTGCGCCAAGACGTTTCTGCAATGCATTTGACCAGTTGCGCATGTCCTCTTTGTCTCCGTGGCAGATGGCTTGGGCGAGGATTGTTGTCGCGCCTTTGACCGGTTGGGTTATTTTCCTTGTCGGCTGGATACCGCTCGGCCTAACGATGTCTCATTTCAAAGCCATGAAGACAACGATGTTTTCATCATGTGGTTGACTATGCCGCTCTACTCATGGGCACTCTGCCTGCATGATATTGGTTAATGCTTTGCAGTTCAAACGCGGCAACGATCAATGGGAAGGTCTCTAGTGCAAATCCTGCTGCTGTTTGTCGTCATGGTTATGTTCTTAACCGGTATGTTGTCCGCCGCGGAAGATCTTTTTCATACTTGGGTGGAGGCGTATGCAATACAGCATCCCCAATTATTGCCTCCATTATTTCTGTTGTCTCTGCGTGCGTTGCCGCCCTGCGCTGCTATGGCAGAACGCCTGCACCTGCGCTCTTCCCGATTGACTTTTTATCGTACTCTGGACTTCTTACGCCTTTAGCTGCGATTAGCTTCGTAAGCAACTATCAGCAAGCGCTGTATATTTGCGCCGTAGCTTATGGCGGCATGAGTATTTTGTCTTTGATTACGCAGAAGCAGACGACCTTTTTCTTCTATTGGAGAATTTGTCCGTACGCGCAATAGAAAACCGAAGCGGGCGATTGCTTCGTTGCCTCGCTTGGATGATTCTTTTGCCTTTGGGATTGATTTGTGCCGTATTGTTGTCAGCAGACATGGTATGGGTATACTAGGACAATTCTTTCTCCTCATACTGCTGGTTTTTCCATCAACCAAATGAAATGGCGATACAACAACATTACCATCACATTATTGATATACCTGCTTCTTCGAGGCCTTTGGTCTCGTGATTGCATCGTAACAGGAGCGTATTTTCTGTTTTGCACCCTGCCTTTAGCCATAGAGAGGTTGGGAGGTAGGATAGGATAAAGGTCGTCTGAAAACCGGTTGACAAGGTTTTCAGACGACCTTTCTGTCTATACGCAAAATGAATGCGGCTGTATCGAGGCCGTCCATGCTTTTCCGTCTCAAACTCATCTATAACGGCATTTAAATATCAGTTAAGAAACAAAACCCAAAACCGCCCCCTGCCTTGTCGGAATCGCCGAATGACGGTACTATGCGCAGTTAACAGCTTGATTGCCGTTCGGATGGTCATGCGTCCGGGCAAGGTTTTAAATTCAGTATCTTATTTGAAAGCAGAAAATGATTAACGATATTCAAAAACAGCGGAAAGCAAAATGCAGCGCTCGGTAGAAGTGCTGAAAGAGAATTTGGCGAAAGTGCGTACCGGCCGTGCGCATACCGGTCTGTTGGACCAAGTGGAAGTCGAATACTGGGGCAGCATGGTTCCGGTCAGCCAAGCTGCCAACGTGACGCTTCTGGACGCGCGCACCATCGGCGTGAAACCTTTTGAAAGCAATATGGCAGCCAAAGTCGAGAAAGCCATCCGCGATTCAAACTTGGGTCTGAACCCGGCAGCCGTCGGCGATTTGATCCGCGTACCTATGCCCATGCTGACCGAAGAGCGCCGTAAAGATTTGATTAAAGTCGTACGCAGCGAAGCGGAAGAAGGACGCGTGTCCATCCGCAACGTGCGCCGCGATGCGAACGATCACATCAAAAAACTCTTGAAAGACAAAGAAATTTCCGAAGACGAAGCACGTCGCGGCGAAGAAGCGGTTCAAAAACTGACCGACAAATACATCGCCGAAGCCGACAAAACGCTGGCTGCCAAAGAAGAAGATTTGATGGCGATTTAAACCCTTGTCCGCGGCGTTTCAGACGACCTTTGAACCGCCGCTGCGAAAGGCAGAGATGAAGAGCAGCACGCAGACCATTTTGGAACATACTCGGTTCCGGAAGCATATCGTCGTGATTATGGACGGCAACGGCTGTTGGGCGAAAAAGCGTTTCCTTCCCGCGTGATGGGGGCATAAACGCAGCTTGGACGCGTTGGAAAATATGGTGAAGCATTGCGCCAAACTGGGCGTGCAATATCTGACCGTGTTTGCCTTTTTCGACTGAAAACTGGCGCCGCCCCGAAGACGAAGTGTCGTTCCTGATGGGGCTGTTTTGCGGGCTTTGCAAAAGCAGGTGCGCCGTCTGCACGAAAAACAATATGCGCCTGAAGGTGTTGGGCAGCCGCGAACGTTTTAATCAGCAAATTCTGCAAGGCATCGAAGAGGCGGAAGCCCTGACGGCAAACAATACCGGTCTGACCCTGAGCATCGCCGCGGATTATGGCGGCCGCTGGGATATTTGCAGGCGGCAAACAAACCGATTGCCGAAGGCGTATCCGAGATTACGGAAGACGCGTTGGCGAAACACTTGATGTTGGGCGATGCGCCGGAACCGGATTTGTTCATCCGCACCGGCGGCGAAACACGCATCAGCAATTTCCTGCTTTGGCAGATGGCGTATGCCGAACTTTATTTTACCGATACCCTGTGGCCCGATTTTCGACAGCAAAGCTCTGGACGATGCTGTCGCCTCGTTCCAAAAACGCGAACGGCGCTTCGGACGCACTTTCGGAACAGCTGCCGGTAGAGCAGCAAAGGTTAAAATGTTGAAACAACGGATTATCACGGCGCTGTGGATGCTGCCGTTGATGCTCGGTATGCTGTCACGCGCCGCAATGGCTGTGGGCGGCATTTTGCGGATTGATTTCCCTGGTTACGCTGTGGGGAATACGCCCGCATGAGCGGATTGGAAAAACTGAAAACCAATCATTATCTCGCCGCGACGCTGGTGTTCGGCGTCATCGCTTGCGCAGGCGGTTGGACGCCGCCGGATATCGTCTGGTACGCCGTTTTGGCGTTTTTGGCTGGTCGTTATGCCTTTGTGGCTGAAATCAAATGGAAATTGAACGGCGGCTGGCAGGCTTGATACCGTCGGCTGGCTTTTTGGTCATGCCGTTTTGGTTCGCACTCATGTCCCTGCGTCCGCATCCCGATTATGCCTTGTCGCTGCTTGCCGTGATGGGTTTAGTGTGGGTTGCCGATGTTTGCGCTTATTTCAGCGGCAAAGCGTTCGGCAAACACAAAATCGCACCGACCGTCAGTCCCGGCAAGAGCTGGGAAGGCGCAATCGGCGGTACGATTTGCGTGGCAGTGTACATGACTGTGGTGTGGTGGGCTGGTTGGCTCACGTTTGACGCAGGCTGGTTCAATACCGTGTTAATCGGTTTGGTGTTGACCATTGTCAGCGTATGCGGCGACCTGTTGGAAAGCTGGCTCAAGCGCGCGGCGGGCATCAAAGACAGCAGCAATCTGCTGCCCGGACACGGCGGCGTGTTTGACCGCGTGGACAGCCTGATTGCCGTCATCAGCGTTTATGCCGCCTTTGAAAGCTTGTTCTGAAGCGGTTATAGTGGATTAACTTCAAATCAGGACAAGGCGACGAAGCCGCAGACAGTACAGATAGTACGACAAGGCGAGGCAACGCCGTACTGGTTTAAAGTTAATCCACTATAAAAATCGTTGGAACACATCAAACACAATATCGAATAAGGTTTTCAGACGACCTTTCCGACCTCAAGCCTAAAGATCGTCTGAAATCCGAAAGCAGTACATAAAGAACACACCATGACACCACAAGTCCTGACCATATTAGGCAGTACCGGCAGCATAGGCGAAAGCACGCTGGACGTTGTCTCCCGCCACCCCGAAAAATTCCGCGTATTCGCGTTGGCGGGGCATAAGCAGGTTGAGAAACTGGCGGCTCAATGTCAAACATTTCGCCCAGACTATGCCGTCGTTGCCGATACCGAACACGCCGCCCGGCTTGACGCACTGTTGAAACGCGACGGCGCGGCGACGCAGGTTTTACACGGCGCGCAGGCATTGGTTGACGTTGCGTCTGCCGACGAAGTCAGCGGTGTCATGTGCGCCATCGTCGGTGCGGCGGGGCTGCCTTCCGCGCTGGCGGCGGCGCAAAAAGGCAAAACTATTTATCTGGCGAACAAAGAGACGCTGGTGGTTTCCGGCGCGTTGTTTATGGAAACTGCCCGCGCAAACGGCGCGGCAGTGTTGCCCCATCGACAGCGAACACAACGCCATTTTCCAAGTTTTGCCGCGCGATTACACAGGTCGTCTGAACGAACACGGCATCCGTTCGATTATCCTGACCGCTTCCGGCGGCCCGTTTCTGACGGCCGATTTAGGCACGTTCGACAGCATTACGCCCGCGCAAGCGGTCAAACACCCCTAATTGAGCATGGGCGCAAAAATCTCCGTAGATTCCGCCACCATGATGAACAAAGGTTTGAGCTGATTGAAGCGCATTGGCTGTTCAACTGTCCGCCTGATAAACTCGAAGTCGTCATCCATCCGCAGTCCGTGATACACAGCATGGTACGCTACCGCGACGGCTCCGTGCTGGCGCAACTGGGCAATCCCGATATGCGTACGCCCATCGCTTATTGTTTGGGCTTGCCGGAACGCATCGATTCGGGTGTCGGCGACCTGGATTTCGACGCATTGTCTGCGTTGACCTTCCAAAAGCCGGACTTTGACCGCTTCCCTTGTCTGAAGCTCGCCTATGAAGCCATGAATGCGGGCGGAGCCGCGCCCTGCGTCTTGAACGCCGCCAACGAAGCCGCCGTCGCCGCCTTCTTGGACGGACAGATTAAGTTTACCGACATTGCCAAAACCGTCGCCCATTGTCTCGCACAAGACTTTTCAGACGACCTCGGCAACATCGAAAACCTGCTGGCGCAAGACGCCGTTACCCGCAGACAGGCGCAGGAATTTATCGCCGCATTGGGACAAAAACGTGCCGCAACGATAAAAAATGACAGGTCGTCTGAAAACCCGCCCATCCGTCATGTGTGGCGGACAAAACGGCAGACTGACTTTATAATCGGCAAAATAACGCCAATAATATTTTTCTACACATTGCGAATGCTTTTCAGACGACCCCGCCTTGATACGTCGTCTGGAAACATCGACAACGTCAACCCATACCCAACCAGAGAGATTCTTTTGCAAACCCTTCTAGCTTTTATTTTTCGCCATCCTGATTTTGGTCAGCCTGCACGAGTTCGGACACTACATCGTTGCCAGATTGTGCGGCGTCAAAGTCGTACGCTTTTCCGTCGGCTTCGGCAAACCGTTTTTCAGCAGAAAGCGCGGCGATACCGAATGGTGTTTGGCACCCATCCCGTTGGGCGGCTATGTCAAAATGGTTGATACGCGCGAGGGGAAGTGGCAGGCAGACCTTCCTTACGCCTTCGATCAAGCAGCATCCCGCCAAACGCATCGCCATCGTCGCCGCAGGCCCGCTGACCAATCTCGCGCTGGCGGTTCTGCTTTACGGCTTGAGTTTTTCCTTCGGCGTTACCGAAACTGCCCTCTACGTCGGGCATGGTCGAGCAAATACCATTGCCGCCAAAGCCGGTTTTCAGCCCGGAGACAAAATTATTTCGGTTAACGGCGTTAACGTCGGCGAGTGGGAAAAGCCCAGCAAGAAATCGTGTTGAACATCGAGTCAGGCAAGGTAAATGTTGCCGTTCAGACGACCTCGGGGCAAGAAAACCATGCGGATTATCGATGCCGCCGGTACGCCTGAAGCAGGTAAAATTGCGAAAAACCAAGGCTATATCGGGTTGTCGCCTTTAAAATCACCACCCGTGTCGGCGAAGTGACAAAGACAGCCCGGCTGAAAAAGCCGGTTTGAAAAAGGCGACATGCTGATCAGCGCCGACGGACAAGACATCGAGTCTGGCAGCAATGGGTGGAAATCGTACGCCAAAGCCCGGGCAAGAAAATCGAATTGATTTATGAGCGCGACGGTAAAACTTTTCAGACGACCATCCGCCCCGACAGTATCCAGCAACCCGACAGAACGCTGGTCGGCAGGGTAGGCTTCGGTCCTCAGGGCGACGAAGCATGGACAAAAGAAATCAAGCGCGAATATAAGCCGTCTGTCGCAGAAGCATTTGCGATGGTCTGGGACAAAACCGTCAACAATGCTTGGATGACGGTAAAATTCTTCGGAAAACTGATTACAGGCAATGCCTCCCTGAACCATATTTCAGGCCCGCTGACCATTGCCGACGTCGCCGGGAAAACGGCACAGCTGGGATTTCAAAGCTATTTGGAATTCCTCGCGTTGGTCAGCATTAGTTTAGGCGTGTTGAACTTGTTGCCCATCCCCGTATTGGACGGCGGGCATTTGGTGTTCTACACTGCCGAATGGATACGCGGAAAGCCCTTGAGCGAGCGCATACAGGCAATCGGCCTGCGCCTCGGACTGGCTGCCATGCTGTTCATGATGGCACTGGCTTTCTTTAATGACATCAACCGTTTGTTTGGATAATTTTATGAAATTGAAACAGATTGCTTCTGCTTTGATGGTATTGGGCATGTCGCTTCGGCGTTTGCCGACTTCACCATTCAAGACATCCGCGTCGAAGGTTTGCAGCGCACCGAACCGAGTACGGTCTTCAACTACCTGCCCGTCAAAGTCGGCGACCAATTCAGCGACGCACGCAGCGAAGAAATCATCAAAAGTCTGTATGCGACCGGTTTTTTTGACGATGTCCGCGTAGAGACCATGGGCAATCAGGTCTTGCTGACCGTTATCGAACGCCCGACCATCAGCACGCTGAACATCACCGGCGCGAAAATGCTGCAAAACGATGTAATCAAGAAAAACCTTGAATCCTTCGGTTTGGCGCAATCCCAATACTTCAATCCGGCCACGCTGAGCCAGTCTGTCGCCAGCCTGAAGGAAGAATACAAAAGCCGCGGCAAGCAGTCGGTCCAAATCACGCCGACCGTCACTAAACTCGCGCGTAACCGCGTTTCCATCGACATCGCCATCGATGAGGGTAAAACCACCAAGATTACCGACATCGAATTTGAAGGCAACAAAGTCTATTCCGACCGCAAGCTCATGAAACAAATGTCTTTGAGCGAAGGCGGCATGTGGACTTGGCTGACCAAGAGCAACCAGTTTAACGAGCAGAAATTCTCGCAAGACATGGAGCGCGTCAGCGAGTTCTACCAAAACAACGGCTATTTCAATTTCCGCATTCTGGATACCGACATCCAGACCAACGAAGACAAAACCAAGCAAACCATCAAAATCACGGTTGACGAGGGCGAACGCTTCCGTTGGGGCGACGTGCGCATAGAAGGCGATACTCGCGAAGTGCCGAAAGAAGAGCTGCAAAAACTGCTGACCATGAAAAAGGGGCAAATGGTACGAACGCGCCCAAAATGGTCAAATCGCTCGAAGCCATTCAAAACCGCATGGGTACGGCAGGCTGACGCGTTCAGCGAAGTCAACGTTCAGCCAGTGCCCAATGCCGAGACCCAAACTGTCGATTTCGTCCTGAATGTCGAACCCGGCCGCAAAATCTATGTGAACGAAATCAACATCACCGGCAACAACAAAACCCGTGACGAAGTCGTGCGCCGCGAATTGCGTCAGATGGAATCTGCGCCTTACGACACCTCCAAGTTGCAACGTTCCAAAGAGCGTGTCGAGCTGCTGGGCTACTTTGACAACGTACAATTCGATGCCGTACCGGTTGCAATACGCCCGACCAAGTCGATTTGAACATGAGCGTGAACGAGCGTTCTACCGGTTCGCTGGATATGAGTGCGGGCTGGGTTCAGGATACCGGCTTGGTCATGCCCTGTGGGCGTTTCCCAAGACAACCTGTTCGGTACGGGTAAATCCGTTTCCTGCGTGCTTCACGAAGCAAAACCACGCTCAACGGCTCGCTGTCGTTTACCGATCCGTATTTTACACCCGACGGCGTGAGCCTCGGTTACGATATTTACGGTAAGTCTTACGACCCGCGTAAAGCCTCTTCCAGCGCGAAACAATATAAAACCACCACCGCAGGCGAGGCGTGCGCATGGGCATTCCCGTGACCGAATACGACCGCGTCAATTTGGGTCTGGCGGCGGAACACCTGACCGTGAATACCTACAAAGGCGCGCCTAAACGTTATGCCGACTTTATCAACCAATATGGTAAAAGGTACGGACGGCGTGGGCAGCTTCAAAGGCTGGCTGTACAAAGGTACGATTGGCTGGGGACGCAATAAAACCGACAGCGCCTTGTGGCCGACCCGCGGTTACATGACCGGCATCAACGGTGAAATCGCCCTGCCGGGCAGCGACCTGCAATACTACACGCTGACCCACAGCCAAACCTGGTTCTTCCCTGCTGACCAAAGACTTCACCCTGATGCTCGGCGGCGAAGTCGGCGTCGGCAACGGCTACGGCAAAACCAAAACCATGCGTTCTTTGAAAACTTCTACGGCGGCGGCTTAGGCTCCGTACGCGGTTACGAGAGCGGCACGCTGGGTCCGAAAGTTTATGACGAATACGGCGAGAAAATCAGCTACGGCGGCAACAAAAAAGCCAACGTTTCCGCCGAGTTGCTGCTCCCGATGCCGGGCATCAAAGATTCCGCCCGTCCGTCTTAGCCTGTTTGCCGACGCGGGCAGCGTATGGGACGGCAAAAACTTATAACGACAGCAGCAGCAATACCTACTACACCAACAATGCCGCTCAAAACCCATACGGCTTAGGGCAAGACCCACAAATCGACCTTCAAGGAAGAGTTGCGCTACTCCGCCGGTGCGGCAGTAACCTGGCTCTCGCCGCTGGGTCCGATGAAGTTCAGCTACGCCTACCCGATCAAGAAAAAAGACAGCGACGAAATCCAACGCTTCCAGTTCCAATTGGGTACCACATTCTGACGTAGGCAGAAGGTCGTCTGAAAACTGCATCCCTATGCGGTCAAGCGTTTTCAGACGACCTGAAGGAAAAGGGGCAGGGCGTTCTGCCTCTTTTTAAAAACAAACCGTCATCCCGCTGATTGGCGGGATACAAAATCAAGGAAATCCAGATGAACATCATTGCCAACGCCTTCCGCCTCGGCGGCGCGGCTTTATTGGGCTTCGGGTTGATGAACCATAGCTGCGGCGGAAGCCGTACAAAAATCGGCTTTATCAATACCGAGCGCGTTTATCTTGAGTCTAAGCAGGCGCAACGCATTCAGACGACCTTGGAAAAAGAATTCCGCAGCCGTCAGGACGCTTTGCAGAAATTGCGGCAAGAAGGTGAGAAGCTCGAAAATCCCTGTCCGAAGGCAAATTGCAGGGCAAAGAGCGTGAAGCTGCGGCAAAACGCTGGGGCGAGCTGGTTCAGCAGTTCCGCAAAGAAACAGGCGGAGCTGGCAGAAGACTACAACCTGCGCCGCAACGAAGAATTTGCCGCCCTCAGCAAAACGCCAACCGCATTATCGTCGATCTTGCCAAACGCGAAGGCTACGATGTCATTTTGCAGGACGTGATTTACGTCAACGCGCGTTACGACATTACCGACAGCGTGATTAAAGCCCTGAATACACGTTAATCGGAAGGCTGAACGAGATACAGCAAACCTGTTTTCAGACGACCTCTTTCACTCGAAGGGTCGTCTGAAAATCCAATAAACGATATAATTACTTGTCTTATCACTCCTGCCGGCATACGTTTTAGGCAAACCGTTCTGTCCGACTGCTCCCGCCGTCCCTTTTCAGACGACCTCATCCCAAAGCTTACGAAACATCATGACTTCAAAAACCTACACCCTGTCCCAAATCACAGCGCAGCTTGGCGGCGAATGGCGCGGCAAGGACATTTCCGTCGCCGCCGTGCGCCCGCTCGCAGACGCGCAGGCGGAACACATCAGCTTCCTCGCCAATCCGGAAATACAAAGCCGAAGTCCACGACAGCAGCGCGGGTGCGGTCATCGTTTCCGCCAAAGCAGTAAACGAATTTGAAGGGCGCAAACCTGATTGTCGCCGACGATCCCTATCTCTATTTTGCCAAAGTCGCCCGCCTGTTTTTCGCCCATCGTCAAAGCGCGCGGCGGCATCCATCCGACCGCTGTCGTCGAAGAAAGTGCGACCGTTCCTGCAAGCTGCGAAATCGGCGCAAACGCCTACATCGGCGCAAACACCGTGCTCGGCGAAGGCTGCCGCATCTTGGCAAACGCCGTTGTCCAACACGATTGCAAACTGGGCGACGAAGTCGTCCTGCATCCCAACGCCGTCGTTTGTACGGCTGCACACTGGGCAACCGCGTCGAAATCCACAGCGGCGCAGTCATCGGCGCGGACGGATTCGACTCGCCTTCGCCGGCGATTCATGGTTTAAAATCCCGCAAACCGGCGCGGTAACGCTGGGCGACGACGTAGAAATCGGCTCGAACACCAACATCGACCGCGGCGCAATGAGCGACACCACCGTCGGCAACGGCACCAAAATCGACAACCAAGTCCAAATCGGACACAACTGCAAAATCGGTTCGCATACCGTCATCGCCGCCAAAACCGGCATCTCAGGCAGCGTTACCATTGGCAGTCTACTGCATCATCGGCGGCGGCGTCGGTACGGTCGGACACATCGAAATCGCCGACAAAACCACCATCGGCGGCGGCACGTCCGTGACCGCTGGCATTACCGGAAAAGCGGCAAACACCTCGCCAGCATCTTCCCGATGTCCACCCACAAGAATGGGCGCGCAACGCCGTTTACATCCACCGCCTGGAGCGAAATGAACAAACGCCTCAAAACATTGGAAAACCGTCTGAGCGACAGCGAAAAGACGAATAACTCCCACAATCGGTTTACATGGCGGATGCGCTTTTGGAATCCCAACAAAGCGGCAAAGCCTGCCGTTTTAAAGCCCCCGCGATGAAACCGCCCAGCCAACCTGAAATACCAGGAATACGACGAACATGGACGTACAACTCCCCATCGAAGCCAAAGACGTCCAAAAACTCATTCCCCACCGCTACCCGTGTTTTGCAACTCGACCGCATCACCGCCTTCGAGTCCATGAGAAACCCTGACCGCGATTAAAACGTCACAATGAACGAGCCGCAGTTCCGCGCCATTTCGACCTGCCCGTCATGCCCGGCGTACTCATCATCGAAGCCATGGCGCAGCCTGCGCACACTCGCCATCCTCAGCGAAGGCGGCCGCAAAGAAAACGAATTCTTCTTCTTCGCCGGCATAGACCGAAGCCCGCTTCAAACGCCAAGTCATCCCCGGCGACCAGCTTTGTTTTCGAAGTCGAGCTGCTGACCAACAAACGCGGCATCAGCAAATTCAGCGCCGTCGCCAAAAGTGGACGGACAAGTCGCCGTCGAAGCCATCATCATATTGCCAAACGCGTGGTTTGAGTGTTCAGAAAAAGGTCGTCTAAGTTTCAGACGACTAATAAAAACCCACCGGTTGAGTTTGTTCAAACCCAGGGACACGGTGAGAGTTAGTTTACCTAACTGTATCAAATATAGTTTGAAACGTCAGTTTAAAAATAAAGTCAGGTGTTAGCGTGAATTATAAGGAATGCTGTAGTATTTTTTCTGAGTTTTCAGAATGAGACAGTGCTCTAAAAATGCCGTTGGGGAAGACAACCCCAGCTGGTGTATTTATTGAATTTATCTTTATCGAGAACTTTCATGTTGTTTCAATATTTGAGATTGTTTTAAACAAAATTGACATTTGCCTTCAACAGGAGTTTAAAGACAGAAACTGGTTATATGATAGCATACAGCCACAGACAGATCCTGCATTGAAATATCAAAGGTTTGCTTTTAAAAAATGGTACGAAAAGAATCTACTGAATTAATCGGATTTGCATTATCTAAAATACGAAATAATAGCGAAGTTTGACCACAACCAATTGGTTGCAGGACTAGGATTCGGTTTTTGGCGGTATCTGTTTGCGGGAGGGAAAGATGTAGTGTTGATGCTGGGAGAGAAGTATTGATGAAAGTTTTTCCAGCCCAAATCTACACCAAGTGTACAATATAACCAAAAATGGATTTTTCAAGAACTTTCCAATATTAACAATTCCGTAATCGTTTTGGCACATCACGAGCCGATTTGTTTAAAGGTGCAATAAAAGATACTAACTACATAGAAATATCCACCGATCTATTTTTTGGTTACTTAATTATATGGATGTAGATACTGCTTCAGTATTCAGCCATTTTAGCGATCAATGATTGCGGTCTGCGATGAAATCGACAAACTGTAATTACTATTATTTGTCTAAACAAGCAGCGGAGTATTAAAAACGACCCTCATCCACCCGACCGCGTCATTGACCCCAAAAGCCGAACTCGACTCCAGCGTCAGTCGGTGCGTACACCATCATCGGCCCCAACGTCCAAATCGGCGCGGAAACACCGAAATCGGCCCGCATACGCGTCATCAACGGCCACACCACCGTCGGCGAAAAACAACCGCATTTTCCAATTTGCCAGCCTCGGCGAAATCCCGCAGGACAAAAATACCGCGGCGAGCCGACCAAGCTGATTATCGGCAACGGCAACACCATCCGCGAATTCACCACCTTCAACCTAGGCACGGTAACCGGCATCGGCGAAACCCGCGTCGGCGACGACAACTGGATTATGGCGTACTGCCACCTCGCGCACGACTGCGTCATCGGCAACCACACCATCTTCGCCAACAACGCCTCCCTCGCCGGACACGTTACCATCGGCGACTACGTCGTCTTGGGCGGCTACACGCTGGTGTTCCAGTTCTGCCACACGCGACTCGCGCCATGACCGCCTTCGCCGCCAGGCGTACACAAAGACGTACCGCCTTACTTTATGGCGGCAGGCTACCGCGCCGAACCCGCAGGCATCAACAGCGACGCATGCGCCGCAACGGCTTCACCGCCGAGCAGATCGCCGCCGTCAAAGATTGTATAAACCATCTACCACGCGGCATCCCGTTTGAAAGCTAAAGCCGACATCCTCCGTCGCGCCGAAAACGCAAAGCGAGGTTGGCGGTGTTTAAAGAGACTTCTTCGCCCAATCTACGCGCGGGATTATCCGCTGATTGGGAGAAAGCGTACCGACAGGCAGGATTAGGGCTGAAAGCCGTAGCAACGACAAAAATTTGAATAGAAACTGGTGCTGTCCGCAAACCGTTTCGAGACGACATTGTCGCACCGTCAGCTCGTCCTTTTTCCTGTTTGGCGCGGGAATGACTGCCGTCCACATTTGTCTTTCATCCAATAGAAAAGATCGTCTGAAAACCGGGTAAACCAAGTTTCAGACGACCTTTTGACCTATGGCACGATGTTCGTCATGCAGTGGGAATGGGGCGGCATCTTCTGCGTGGGC
>BNJU01004568.1_pt1 | contig 125176 bp, 139 predicted proteins | sample 8539281 | NCBI WGS metagenome assembly BNJU01 (sample SAMD00202456, study PRJDB9452) | human saliva metagenome | isolation source: human saliva | place: Japan | reverse complement strand
AGAAGGCCTGGCGCGGGCTCGGAGAAGGTTCGCCAGGACACGATGCGCCAGGAGATCGTCGCCGCCGCCACCGGCAACGTCATCGAGGAGCTGCGCGACGGCTACGCGGTCGTCGCACCGGTCGACCTCCGAGCACGAGGGCTGGGGCCGCATCGAGGTGCGCGCCGGCGCCACCGACGGGCCGCCGCTGGCCGTGCGCGGAGAGCCGTGGGCGCGGGGCGGTCCTGTCCTCACGACCTGCGCTGGATCCCTCAGGACCAGGCCGACGCCTACGCCGAGGTGGTCTCCCGCTCCCGGCGCCGCGAGCGTCAGACGGCCCGGGACCTGGTCGAGGAACTCGCCACCGTCCTGGTCACCGCCGTCTCCGGGGTGGCCGTGGACGACGACGCTTCCTCGTCTCCCCTGGGCGAGGACGCTCAGGGAGGCCTGAGAGGTCCCGGCAGGAGGTGGTGCGGGCGCCGCACGGCTCATGAAGGGGATCCGGCCGGAAGCGGCCCGCCGGACGGCGCCGACGGGTGACAAAGCTGCTCCGGCGTGTCCAGATCTGCAGCAAAGGGGGCGGGGCGCCTACTGACGCGGCCTCGAAGACTCGGGTCCGGGCCGGGGCCGCTCGGCCCCGGGCGTGGTGCGGCCTTCAGACGCTCGGCGCCGACCTGCGCACGCCGGGCGTCCCAGTGCCAGCCGGTGAAGCGGCGAGCGTCGAGAAGCGCCTGGGCCCAGGCCACCGGATCCTCGCCGCGCTGCGCCCCCACCTCCAGGTAGTGGCGCAGCAGGCCGGCAGCGGCCAGGGCGTCGTCGAGCGCGTTGTGGTGGCGGCCGATCTCCACCCCGGCCACCTCGCAGCACGTGGTCAGCCGGCGCGACGGCGTCGTCATGAAGTGGCGCGCCCACTCCATCGTGCACACCCGCGGCACCCGGGCCCGCGGTCCAGCAGTCCCCGGATCCCCAGCGCCTGGGTCAGGAAGCCGACGTCGAAGCGGGCGTTGTGGGCCACCACCGCCCGCCCGGCCAGGCCGGCCACCAGCAGGTCGGCGACGTCATCGAGTCCGGGCGCCCCGCTGAGTTCCTCGGCGACGAGCCCGTGAATGTGGTGGGGCCGACATCCACGCCCGCGCCGGGGTCGATGAGCGTGGACCAGCTGCGCTCGACCCGCCCGGCGGCGTCGGTGAGCACGAGCGCGATCTCCAGGATCGAGTCCGTCGTGGGGACAGGCCCGTGGTCTCCAGGTCGACGACGGCGTAGCCGACACCGGCGGCCTCGGCCTGCTCGGCGGGTGCGGGATCGGCAGTTGCCTCGTCCTGAGCCATGAGGGAAGCGGGGACGCAGCGGGCCCCGGTCGGCGGGCGGCGTGGTAGAAGGGCATCGCCCTGATCCTCTCTCGATCGGAGGCGATCTGCAGGGGCATGGTGCACCATGTGCCGCCGGGGCCGGTCCTGGTGGCTGCGAGCTCGCGGCCGCACCCTGCGGCACGCGGACGGCACCGGGGCCTCGGCCCCCGGAGGCGTAAGGTACGAACGCGAGGGAGCACGACCTCCCGAGCCGAGACACGATCCTGGCCAGGAGGAGCGATGACCAGCCCAGACGTATCCCGGACGGAGCGCATGAGGGACGACGGCCCGATGCCCTGCCCGCCCTGGCGGCCTTCCCTTCCCGACCGCCCTCGTGGTGACCGGCACGCCTGCCACCGGTGACGGCGTGCTCCACGAGTCCGGCGACATCGACGAGGTCTTCCCTTCGCCTCAGTCACCAAGCCGATCGTCGCCTGGTCCGCCCTGGTCGCCGTCGACCGGGGCCTGTTGGACCTGGAGGCCCCCGCGGGCGCGCCCGCTCCCGACGGCGCGACCATCGGGAACCTGCTGTCCCACTCCTCGGGGATCGCGGCCGACTCCGATGAGCACCTTGCCGCCCCGGGCGCGCGCCGCATCTACTCCAACCGCGGTTTCGAGATCCTGGGGGACCGGCTCGAGGAGGCCACCGGCACACCCCTGGAGACCTGGGTGGAGACCACGGTGCTCGAGCCCCTGGGGATGGCCAGCGTCCTCGTCCCCGGCTCGCCCGCACATTCCGGGGAGGGCAGTGCCCGCGACCTGTCGCTGTTCGCCCGCGAGCTGGCCGCCCCGAGGCTCGTCTCGTCGGCGCTGGCGGAGCGGGCCTGTGCACCGGTCCTGCCCGGCCTCGACGGCGTCCTGCCCGGTTACGGGCGTCAGGCCCCCAACCCCTTCGGCCTGGGGGTGGAGGTGCGCGGAGCCAAGTCGCCGCACTGGACCGGTACGGGCAACAGCCCGCAGACCTTCGGGCACTTCGGCCAGTCCGGCTCCTTCGATATGGGTGGATCCGGTCGCCGGGCGCCAGGCCGTCTTCCTGGGAGCCGAGCTCTTCTGGGGCGGTTCATCGCAAGACGTGGCCCGCACTGGGCGACCAGATCCTGGCCTTGTAGGGGACTGCGCCGGCTACGGCCGCTTCCTCATCATTCGGCCTTGACGTTGAAGATGACGCCGGTGGTGGACTTGTCCTCCAGGAGAGGCTTCTCCTGTTTCTGAGTGATGGGCGTGAGAGTGAACTTCAAGGCGTTGACGTTCGCGACGTTGACGTCGAAGGCGTGCGCGTCGTTGAAGGGAACGTCGACCGTCTCGATCTCCTTGCCGTCGGCGAAGACCGCGACCCTCACAATGAGGGTCGGAGCTCTCGAGTCGTTGGGCCTGACCCACGTTGAAGGTGACTTTCTGGAACTTGTTGCCCAGGCGCAGCTCGATCTCACCGTTGTGCAGCCAGTCGAGCTTGGTGCCGACTCCCATGGTGTTGGTGGTCGAGGCGATGTCGTAGCGCTTCTCCTCCCAGTTGCTGCTCGAATTGGGCTGCTGGAAGTCTGAGAGGCGGAGCCGCGGCCCTTGCTGTTCTCCGGGTGAGTCCGTTCGTGGTGGCATCCGCCGAGGCCGAGGGGTCGCTGGAGGCCGTGGCTGAGGCCGTGCTGGTGGTGTGGCCGTGGCGGAAGCTGATGCCGACGCCGTGGCGCCTCGGGGTGGTCGCCGCAGAGGCGGGAGGCGGTCGTCGCCTCCGGGGCCGCGGGAGGTGGACTCCGGGGCGGAAGCGAAGGCAGACTGCCGCAGGCGGCCAGGGACAGGACGAGACGGAATGAGGGCGATGACGGTTCGACGCATCGGAGAGTTGTGAGGAGCTCATGGCGCGAGAATAGCGACGCTGGTCAGTGAGTTCTGCTGTGAATCTGGAGTCTGACGCGACGGAAAGAGGGAATTATTTGCTCTGACCGAATGGGATAATAAATTTTACGGGTCGCACGGAGCGTTGACGTCATTGGTGGATCTGGGTGGTGGGTGATTTTGGGGACCTGTCGCGGGCGCGTGTTTTAGGCCTCTTTGTCAGGATGGGGAGTATTCCCTAGGGCTTTGGTCTTATTTGTCTGGATGCTCACCGTCGTGGATGACATGAGAATGCGAATATCTTTCTTAAGTCATTCCCATCATGATGAGGTTATTGCAGTGGCGATGTCGACCTACTCTCCGGGGTGAGGCAGCCATCTGAAGGCGAGGGTGCCCAGGCCCGCGCACAGGAGTACGGCCAGGGCCACGGCCAGGTGAAACCCGTCAATGAAGGCCTCCTTCGCCTGGTTGATGGCGGAGGAGGCCGCTCCGACGTCGAGCGTCTCCCCGAGAGTGGGAGCCACGCCGGGGCCGCGAAGACGGAACACGAAGGTCGCCGTCGAACCGAGCAGAGCGATGCCCAGAGCGTTCCCAACCTCGTTGGAGGTCTCGGCGATCGCACCGGCGGCTCCGGCCCGCTCTGTGGGAACAGCCCCGACGGCGGTGTCGGCCACCAGGGAGAAGGAGATCCCGTATCCGAGCCCTGCGACGACGGTGGAGGTCATGAACCAGCCGACGCCTTCGGTGACGCGAGTGGCCAGGAGCAGAGCGAGACCTGCCGCCATGGCGATATGGCAGGTGAGCAGTGCCCGGCGCTGCCCGATCCGGTCCGCCAGAGCGGGAGTCAGGACGCAGGTGGCTGTCAGGACGACCGCACCGGGAAGGGCCAGCAGGGCGGCGGCCAGGACGGACAGTCCCAGGACGGACTGCAGGTAGACGCCGCTCAGGTAGGCCGCTGCGGACCACACGACTAGGGAGATCACACCGGTAAGGATGGCGATGGTGAAAACCCGGCCCTTGAACAGGTCGACGTCGACCAGAGGGTGCTCCAGTCGGCGCTGTCTCATGAGGAACCAGGTCAGCAAGCCGGCCCCCGCAGCTGCCGATGCAGCGACCAGAGGGGACGGGCCGTAGGCCGCCGCCCGCTTGACGGCGTAGACGGCCAGGAACATGCCCGAGGCGGACAGTCCGATGCTGGGGAGGTCGACAGTGCCGGGACGGGTGGCTCTCACCTCGCGTAGCACGAATGGCGCAGTGAGCAGAAAGATCGCGACGACGGGCAGGTTGATGAGAAACACCGAGCCCCAGAAGAAGCGGCTCAGCAGCAGTCCCCGATGACAGGGCCGATGGCGAAGCCCGCGGCAAAGGTGGCCGCGAAGATCCCGATCGCCCGGGACCGCAGGCGGGGTCTGGCGAACAGCTCGCTGAGCACCGCGAGCCCGGAGGGCAGGAGCGTTGATCCTCCCAGGCCCATCATGCGCGCGCGAGACGATCAGCCAGCCCGGGGACGCGGACAGGGCGGCCAGGGCTGAGCCGGCACCGAAAACGAGGGACCCGCCGATCAGGAACCTCAGGCGCCCGTAGCGGTCTCCGAGGCTGCCGAAGGTGATGAGCAGCGAGCTGACGGCGAAACCGTAGATGTCAAGGATCCACAGCGCCTGATCGGCGCTGGGCCCCAGGGACCGGGTGATGGTGGGCATCGCCAGGAACAGCACCGAACCGTCCATGGAGACCAGCAGCACCGGGCCGAGCACCACGAGCAGACCGAGCCAGGCGCGTCGTGGGACATGGTCGACGTCGTCGAAGGAGCTGGATGCTGCGGGAGAGTGAGCCTGCGTATCCATGTTCATCATGCTCGGAGTTCCCAATCCAGGCAGCCAGTTCCCTGGGGCGGCTACACCCGGCAGGGATAGGCGCGATAGATGATGGGTGCCTACCCTGAGAAGGACATCGGCCAAGGAGTACCTGCAAGCGGTGATGACGGGGAGGCAGCGTGGAGACAGCGGTGGCCGCGGCGGGGGTCTCCGGCGAGACGCTGGGAGCGTTCCTGAGGACTCGTCGAGACAGGGGTGACCCCTCAGGCCCTCGGTTTGAGCTCGTACGGAACTCCTCGACGCGTCCCGGGGCTGCGGCGTGAGGAGCTGGCCCAGCTGGCCGGGCTGAGCGCGGGCTACTACACCCGCCTTGAGCAGGGCAGGCGGGTCGCGTCTCCGCCCAGGTGCTTGATGCCCTGGCTCGGGTCCTTCATCTCGACGATACCGAGACGGCGCACCTGCACAACCTCGCCCGCGGTCCCGCCCTGTCCCGGCTGGAGACGCCGGATGAGGAGGAGCCCGGCTCCCATGTGCTCGCGTTGCTGCATGCGTTGGGCGAGAGTGTCCCGGCGATCCTGCTGGGGCGGCGAGGAGATGTGCTGGCCTGGAATCGGACCGGGCATGCTCTGCTGGCTCCGCACCTGGATGAAGACTCGCCGCGCGATCCTGACACCAGGCCATCCATTCCTCGGATGTTCTTCCTGGACCCCGTGCACCGCAGCCTGTACCGCAACTGGGACTACCTGGCGCGTATCCACGTGGGCTACCTGCGTCTGACCGCCGGCGCGCATCCCACGGACGCGCAGTTGGCCGGGCTCATCGGAGAGCTCGTCATGCACAGCCAGGTCTTCGCCGGGCTGTGGTCCACCGGCGGAGTCGCCGACTGCACCACCGGCCCGATGGATCTGAGCCACCCGGATGTCGGCCGCGTGGATGTCGACTACCAGATCTGGCTTCAACCGGACAGCCCCGATTACCGTCTCGAGGTGTACACGCCCCGAGACGACTCCTCGCGCAAGGCGCTGACTCTCCTTTCCGCCTAGGCCTCCTGCTAGCTCTGCTTGATGGGAAGGGAGGCGTTCTCCAGGTCGCGGACCGATGCGGTCAGCCTGTCGGTGCTCACCTGCACCTCTGCACGGCAGATGATGTGGTTGTCTCTGGTGTCCGGGGCTATTCGGATACTGCGATCGACCGGGCGCCCGGAGAACTCCTCGTACTTCTTGAAGCAGTCGACGTCGATCGGTGCGTCGAAGAACTCCTCGGAGGCGTGCTCGGTATCGCAGGAGACCTGCTGCTCTTGACGGTTGAGGCACTCGACGAACTCGCCGCCGTCCTTGTAACCGTTGTGGTCTGTCGACCGTCCAGATGTCCTTGAGTGAGACGCTCGGCATCCCGGACAGCTTCTCGACGACGCACAGGTCGTCCGTGTTCTCAAGGGGCTCGATGTCGATACCGGAGGCGAGGAGATCGATGCCGGGGACCCCGCCCATGTGGAGGACAAGCGCGCCCTCATCGCAGGATGCGCCGTCTGGTTTGGCGAATACCTCTCGGGAGTGCGGTGAGCCGCACGGTGTCGGAGTGTCGCCGTCGTAGCAGCCCGACGCTGATGAGCCTGTTTGCGCGGAGCTCTCAGTCGTCGAGGCGGGGCGAGGTTCCGTGGCGGGTGAGGTGGGAAAGTGATCAGAAGGTGAGGGCTGGAGGGAGGTGGGCGAGGACTGCTCGGTCTGGAGGGAGTACGTCAGCCAGGCGATAGCAAGTGATGCGATGCCGATCACTGCGGTTAGCGCAATGTTGATAATGGTGGCCCTCACGCCTCGTTTGCTGTCTTTTGCCTGCTCGACAGTGGCGGCCCTGGACTCCTGTTCCGTGAAGAAGCGCGGTTCATCTGATGCGTGTTCGGCTTTGGATCTGAAGATCTTCATTCCGCCGGTTCCTGTTACTCGAGCCTCATATCGAACATGACGGCAGTGATGGAATTAGAATCCCTGTACTTGCTGCCGTCTTGATTGAGGGGGATGAGGTCGATTTTCAGTGCATTGACGTTTGTGACGTCCACCTCGATAGGTTTAATTTCGTTGAAGGGATGTCGACGAACTGGTCACTTTTCCTATCCTTGTAGATCTCAACCCGGAGGATGAGGTCAGACGACAGTGAGTTGTTGTCTTGTCCGGCGTTGAAGGTGAGTTTGTGGAACCGGTTCTCCAGGCGGAGCTCGGCCCTCGACGCCGTCGCTGTACCTCAGGTAGGCACCGATCCCCTTTTTCTTGCTGGGGAAGGTGGCAACGTTGTAGAGGTCTTCCTTGAGGGCGGCTGACGGTTGAACAGGTCGGTCCGGGTGAGGTCTCTGACCCTGGGTGTTGATGGGCTCTCCCTCGGCTTGTGGGGTGGAGGGGTTACATCGTCGGTGCTGTGCGGGTGGTGTCGACGGGGCGTCTGCCGTAGGGCTGGCTGTTGTTGAGGGGAGTTGGTCGGCGTCGGAGTCTGGGTGGGGGTGGGGAGGAGGGTGAGCTCCCGGCCGGCGGGGCTGTTGTTGGCTGTGTGCTGGGCTCGGAGGTGGCTTGCTTCCCGTGCATGCTGCCAACGTCAAGGCGGTCAGAGAGGAGAGGGTGAGGGCTGTGCGCCGACCGACAGACCACGTCGAATATTTCATACGGACATAATATGTCCGATATATCTAGGTTCTAAGGGTTGCAAGACTTCATTTCCACACAATTATTCACGAATTATTCTGACTGATTCGTCGATTGAGTCCTGCCAGCCTGAGTGTCAGTCGTCCTGCGGCAGTGTGCTGGCCACGCACCGGTTCTCTGTCCCTTCTTCCGCTCGTGCTCGTCGGCCTCAGTCGACCTCGACGATGACGGGGACGTGGTCGGAGGCGCCCTTGCCCTTGCGCTCGTTGCGGTCGATGGCGGCGCCGGTGACCCGATCCGCCAGGGCCGGCGAGGCGTAGACGAAGTCGATGCGCATGCCCTCGTTCCTCGGGAAGCGCAGCTTCTGGTAGTCCCAGTAGGTGTAGTTGGTGACCCGCTCGCGCGTGACCTCGTGCATGCCCGCCTCGGCGAAGGCGGTGAAGGCCTCCCGCTCCGGCTCTGAGACGTGGGTGGCGCCCTCGAAGGCGCTCATGTCCCACACGTCCTCGTCCCTCGGCGCCACGTTCCAGTCGCCCACCAGCGCCAGCGGCAGGTCGGGCTCGGCCTTCAGCCAGGTGGCGACGTCGTCGCGCAGGACCCGCAGCCAGTCCAGCTTGTACGTGTAGTGCGGGTGGGTGAGCTCGCGGCCGTTGGGCACGTACAGGCTCCACAGGCGCACCGGAGTCGCCCCCGACGCCGTGCCCACCGTCGCCCCGAGAGCCCGGGCCTCAACGGTCGGCTCGGCCTCGGGCCCGGTGGCCCACCCGGGTTGACCGGGGAAGGAGGTGACGACGTCGTCGAGTCCGACACGTGAGGCGATCGCCACCCCGTTCCACTGGTTGAGGCCGTGGATCGCCAGCTGATAGCCGGCCGTCTCGAAGGGCTCGACCGGGAACTGGTCTGGTCGGCACTTGATCTCCTGCATGGCCAGGGCGTCGATGTTCTCCCGCTCCAAGAAGGCCAGGACGCGGTCGACGCGGGTGCGGACGGAGTTGACGTTCCAGGTGGCCAGGCGCATGGCAGCAGGGTAACCGGTGGTGGAGCTGGTTCCCATCGATCACTCAACAAGCGCGCGTAGCCTGCCGTCATGGGAACAGCACTTGTCACCGGGGCCACCAGTGGCCTCGGTCTGGAGTTCGCCTGGCAGCTGGCTCAGGCACGTCATGATCTCGTCCTCGTTGCGCGCACGCCCGAGCGCCTGCGGGAGGTGGCCGAGGAGATGCGGCAGTTCGCCGGCGTTCAGGTGGAGGTCCTGCAGGCCGACCTGTCCCAGCGTGACGAGCTCTGAGCTCAGTCGCCGAGCGTCTGCGTGAGAAGAGCAGGCCCGTCGGGCTCCTGGTCAACAACGCCGGCTTCGGACTGGGGCAGAGCTTCGTCGGTGGGGACCTGGCCCGGGAGGAGCAGGCTCTTGACGCCATGGTGCGGGCCGTGATGGTGGCCCTCACACGCGCCGCCGGCGCCATGGTCGAGCGCGGCCGCGGCGCCATCCTCAACGTCTCCTCCATTGCTGCGCACACCGTCGTGGGCACCCTACGCGGGCCCACAAGGCCTGGGTGCTCCGGTTCACCGAGGGACTGGCTGCCGAGCTCGCGGGCACCGGCGTGACCGCCACGGCGCTGTGCCCCGGGGCTCGTCCACACCGGCTTTCCACGCGGCGGCCGGCATCGATGAGACCCAGTGGAAGGGGCCGGTGTGGCTGGATGCCGAGCGGGTCGCCGTCGAAGGACTGGCGGCGTGCGCTGCGGCCAGGTCATCTGCACCTCGAGCCTGCGCTACCGCAGCGTCAACGCCGCTCTGCTGCTGGCTCGCTGGCTCGTGCGTCGAATGGCCGACGATCCCGGAGCGCTCCGGCCGTCAGCCGGAGTAGGCTGGCGAGCCTCCGGAGAATCGCGCAGGGCTGAGGGCCCGCTGGTCAGGGAGGGCCGCGACCCGCAACGATCGCGCTCATGGCTTCACTACCTTTCACGGAGACCCTGTCAGCACCGTCGGCGAGCTGCCCGCTGTGGGATCGCCCGCGCCCGCCTTCGACCTCGTGGGCGCCGACCTCGCGCCGGTGACCAGCCAGTCCCTGGCCGGCCGCCGCGTGGTCCTCAATATTTTCCCCTCGGTGGACACCGGGGTGTGCGCCGCCTCCGTGCGCCAGTTCAACAAGCTGGCCTCCGAGCTGGACAACACGACCGTGGTCTGCGTCTCCGCCGACCTGTCCCTTCGCCGGCTCCCGCTTCGCGGCGCCGAGGGCTGAACAACGTGGTCACCGGTTCCAGCTTCCGCTCCACCTTCGGTGCCGACTACGGCGTCACCCTGGCCGACGGCCCGCTGGCCGGTCTGCTGTCCCGCGCCGTCGTCGTCCTCGACGAGTCCGGCAAGGTCGTCTACACCGAGCAGGTTCCCGAGGTCGGCCAGGAACCCGACTACGACGCCGCCGTAGCCGCCCTGTCCTGACCTCTCTCTACCGGGAGTCGCCCAGAGCCCGCCCCTCCGCGCAACGCGGAAGAGGGCGGGCTCTCGCCGCAGTGAGTGTCTACCCGACGCGCAAGCGCCCACGGCCACTACCATCGACGTCGTGAGCACCAACGACTCCCACATCGCCCGCCTGGCCGAGCTCGTCAACGAGCTGTCCGTCGTCCGCGGCAAGGTCACCTCGCCTCCGGGCCCTCGGAGTCCGACTCTACGTGGACATGCGCCGCGCCACCTCCACCACGAGGCCGCGCCTCCTCATCGGCCACGTCACGCTCGACATGCTGGAGGAGGCCGGTCTGGGCACCGATGAGATCGATGCCGTCGGCGGCCTGACCATGGGGGCCGACCCCGTGGCCGCCTCCATGCTGCACGCCGCCGCCTCGCGCGGCCTGGACCTGGACGCCTTCGTCGTACGCAAGGCCGCCAAGGACCACGGCATGCGCCGTCGCATCGAGGGCCCTGACGTCACTGGGCGCTCGTCGTCGTCCTGAGGACACTCTCCACCACCGGGTCTCGCTGGAGGCCGTCGAGGCACTGCGCGAGGCGGGAGCCGACGTGCGGCCGTCGCCGTCATCGTGGACCGGGGCCACCGGTGCTCGCGTGAGCGCATCGAGGCCGCGGGCGTGCTCCTACCATGCGGCGCTCGGCCTGGCCGACCTCGGCCTGGAGTGAGTCCCCGACGGCGTCCGCCGGCATCTGCTCGCCGGGGCGAGGACGCTGATCGCATGGATCAGCCCGTCGACCTGCCCGAGGGGGAGCACCGGCCCGCGACGTCCACCCGGGCCCGGTATCGTCCCCCGAGCTTCGGCGTCCCTCGCGGCTCCTGCGCTGAGCCCGGAGGAGGATCGGCCTGCCGACGTCCGGACAGGTCGGCGTCGGGCCCTTTCCGCCCGGCGGACCCTGAGACCTGGCCCACCGACCCCCGCTACGACCGTGAGCTGCTCGCGGGAGGCGACCGGCGCAACGTCGTCGACCGCTACCGCTACTGGACCATCGCGGCGATCCGCGCCGACCTGGCCGCCCGAGCCCACCGGCTGCGCATCGCCATCGAGAACGCAGTCAGACCTCAACATCGGCTCCATCGTGCAGCGCCAACGCCTCAACGTCGCCGGCGTCCACATCATCGGCCGACGCCGCTGGAATAAGCGCGGTGCCATGGTCACCAACCGCTACCTGGACGTGCGCCACCACCCCGAGCCCGGCGAGCTGCTCGACTGGGCGGCGGCAGGCGGCTACGAGGTCATCGGCATTGACAACGGCCCCGGAGCGCAGCCCCTCGAGAGCGCCGCACTGCCCGAACGGTGCCTCATGGTCTTCGGCTCCGAGGGCGAGGGCATCAGTGCTGAGCTGAGCGCCGGCTGCGCCCGTCTGCTGCGCATCGGCCAGTACGGCTCCACCCGCTCCATCAACGTGGCCGCCGCGGCGGCCGTGGCCATGCACACCTGGATCCTCCAGCACGCGGGCCCCGCCCCGGACTGAGCCGTTGATCGGCTGCTCCGAGTCGCCGTTGGGAGTCGTCACCGCAGGCCGACGCGGACACGGATCTGGGGGTCGTAGCAGGTCTGCCCTGCGCCGTCCGGGACCATGATCCGGTTCACGTGGGTCCGAATTCGTGGAACAATCGGCCCCGCACCACTGACTCATACAGAAATCAGGAGGCACCCAGTGGCCATTGCAACCCCGGAGTCCTACGCCGACATGCTTGACCGCGCGAAGGCCGGCAAGTACGCCATTCCCGCGATCAACGTCACCTCGTCCCAGACTCTGTCCGCCGCCCTCAAGGGCTTCGCCGACGCCGAGTCCGACGGCATCGTCCAGATCTCCAACGGTGGTGCCGCCTACTGGTCCGGGTCCTCGCGCCTCGACCGCGTCAAGGGCTCGATCGCCTTTGCCGCCTACGCCCGCGCCGTGGGTGACCTCTACCCCGTCACCATCGGTCTGCACACACCGACCACCGCCCCAAGAAGCTCCTGGCCGACTGGATCCACCCGCTCCTGGAGATCGAGGCCGAGCAGGTCAAGAACGGTGAGCTGCCGATGTTCAACTCCCTCATTACGTGGACGGCTCTGCCGAGGCCCCTCGACGACAACATCGAGATCGCCGTCGACATGCTCAAGCGGCCAAGGCCGCCAACGTCGTCCTCGAGATCGAGATCGGCGCCGTGGGCGGCGAGGAGGACGGCATCACGGGCGAGGAGAACGCCAACCTCCACACCACCGCCGACGACGCCTGGAAGGCCGTCGAGGCCCTCGGCCTGGGCGAGAACGGGCTGCCACATCACCGCCTCTGACCTTTCGGCAACGTGCACGGCTCCTACAAGCCCGGCCACGTCAAGCTCCGCCCGGAGATCCCTCGGTGAGATCCAGGACGATGTGGCCAGCGCCCGGTGACCGTCTGTCCTCCAAGGTCGGTGACAAGAGCTCGCCCTTCGACCTGGTCATGCACGGCGGCTCCGGCTCCACCGACGAGGAGATCGCCACTGCGGTGCGCAACGGCGTCATCAAGATGAACGTCGACACCGACACCCAGTACGCCTTCACCCGCCCAGTCGCCGGCTGATACACCAACTACGAGGGCGTCCTCAAGATCGACGGCGAGGTCGGCAACAAGAAGCAGTACGACCCGCGCGCCTGGGGCAAGGCCGCCGAGGAGGGCATGGCCGCCCGCGTCGTCGAGGCCTGCGAGCGCCTCGGCTCCGTCGGCTCCGCCCGCAAGTGAGCCTTTGCCCCACACAGGGGTGAGTGGCGAGCTCGGTCCGCCGCTGCACGTGGCCCCGGCACCATCACGGTGCCGGGGCCACGTCGTGTCTGCGTCACGAGGCGGCCGGGAGAGGGGCCGCTCATGAATCAGCCGAACGGTTACATTCTTGCAGGGCGACGTGGAATGGTGCCGCTTCGTGAGAGGAGGCGGTGAAGTCGCGGTATCTCGCGGAAACGGGACGATGGGTCGACGGCATTGAAGCATGACCCAGGTCACTGATTGCAATCCTTGCAGCAATGTGGGCTGAAATGTGACAGATTGGCCATCGCCGTTAAACCGACGGATCCGCCGCCGGCCATGCGGCAGTCGCTCCTCGCGGACGCCCTTGTCCGCTCCTGTCCCATGCGTCCAAAGGAGGACCCCCACTGCGACTCATCTCCCGCCGCTCCATGCTGGGCGGAACTGCTGGTGATCGCCGTCGCCGCCACCCTGGCGGCCTGCTCCAAGGGCTCGTCCGGCTCCGACGGCGATGGGGCGTTTACTCCTCAACTTCAAGCCCGAGTCGGAGCAGGCCTTCAAGGACATCGCGGCCGCTCACACCAAGAAGACTGGCGTGGCTGTCAGGTCGTCACCGCCGCCTCCTGGCACCTACGAGCAGACCCTGAAGTCCGGAGGTCGCCAAGTCCAACCCGCCCACCCTGTTCAACCTCAACGGCCCCTGTACAGGGGAACTGGAAGGAGTACGCCTCCCGACCCTGTCCGACGCCGACTTCACCAAGCAGATGACGGACGAGTCCCCTGGCCCTCAAGGGCGACGAGGGCAAGGTCGTGGGCGTACCGCTGGCCATCGAGGGCTACGGCATCATCTACAAACGCCGCCATCCTCAACAAGTACTTCGCCATGGAGGGCGCCAAGGCCACCGCCGTCGACCAGATCAAGGGCTTCGACAAGCTCGAGGAGGTCGTCGAGGACATGCAGTCCAAGAAGGCCGACCTCGGCATCGAGGGCGTCTTCGCCGCGACCTCCCTGTCCCCGGGCGAGGACTGGCGCTGGCAGACCCACCTGGCCAACTACCCGGTCTACTACGAGTACCGCGATGCCAAGGTCGACGACCTCGACGAGCTCAAGCTGACCTACTCGGACAACTACAAGCAGATCTTCGATCTCTACCTCAACAACTCCACGATCGCCCCCACCGAGGCCAGCGCCAAGACGGTCACCGACTCCATGGCCGACTTCGCCCTGGGCAAGGCGGCCATGGTCCAGAACGGCAACTGGGGCTGGTCGCAGATCTCTGAGGTCTCCGGCAACACGGTCAAGGCCGAGGACGTCCACTTCCTGCCGATCTACGTCGGCGTGTCCGGCGAGGACAAGAGCAACATCGCCATCGGCACCGAGAACTACCTGACGATCAACTCCCAGGTCTCCGACGACGCCCAGAAGGCCACCAAGGACTTCCTCACCTGGCTGTTCACCGACGCCGAGGGCTCCAAGCTCGCCGCTGAGAAGCTCAGCATCATCGCGCCCCTACAAGGCCTGCACGCCGAGCTGGCCCCTCCGACCCGCTGGGCAAGGAGGTCGCCGCGGCCATCACCAACAAGGACCTCACCCCCGTCAAGTGGGTCTTCCCGACCTTCCCGAGCCAGGACTTCAAGGACCAGCTCGGCCAGCACCTGGCTCAGTACGCCTCTGGTAGCTCGGACTGGGCGAAGGTCAAGGAGTTCTTCGTGACCACCTGGGCCTCTGAGAAGAAGTCGGCTAGCGAGGGCTGACGCCGTCGAGTCGCCCAAGGCCGTTCAGGCCCGTCCGAGTGCGCGGATGACGGCGCGACGGCGACTCATCTCCCCATCCTTTCCGTCCGGGGCGGCGCGCCCGAACGATCGATTCGTGCGTCGTCGCCCCGGTGGGAGCCCCCTGCCACCCGGCCGCTTCAGCGGGTACCGGTCGCACCTCGAGGTAGATATGACCAAGGCACTGAAAAAGTTCTTCCCAGTATTTGCGGGGCCGACCCTGTTGGCCTTCATGATCGCGTTCATCGTCCCCTTCTTCATGGGGCTCTATCTCTCCTTCACCAAGTTCAGCACCCTGACCAACGCGCGGTTCGTGGGCACTGACAACTACGCCAGGGCCCTGGGGGAGCGCAGTGACTTCCCGCAGGCCCTCCTCTTCACCGCCGTCGTCTCGATCATCTCCATCATCACGGTGAATCTGGGCGCCTTCGCCCTGGCCTACTTCCTGACCCGCAAGCTGCGTGGAACCAACTTCTTCCGCGCCGTCTTCTTCATGCCCAACCTCATCGGCGGCATCGTCCTGGGCTACACCTGGCAGGTCATGCTCAACGCGATCCTGCAGCGCTGGGGCCAGACCATCGTCAACGACTGGCGCCTGGGTCTGGCCGGCCTGGTCATGCTCGTCAACTGGCAGCTCATGGGCTAGCATGATGGTCATCTCACATCGCCGGCCTGCAGAACGTGCCGCCTGAGCTCATCGAGGCATCTCAGATCGACGGCGCCGGCAGGTGGCAGACGCTGCGCAACGTGACGCTGCCGATGATCATGCCCTCGATCACCATCTGCCTGTTCCTCACCCTGGCCAACACCTTCAAGATGTACGACCAGAACCTCGCCCTGACCAACGGGGCCCCGGCCAAGCAGACCCAGATGGCCGCGCTCAGCATCGTCAACACGATGTACAAGAAGATCGGCCAGGAGGGTGTCGCCCAGGCCGAGGCCGTCATCTTCTTCCTCATCGTCGCCGCCATCGCGCTCATCCAGCTGCGCGCCACTCGTTCCAAGGAGGTTGACGCGTGAGCACCGCCGTCCAGACCCATGTCCCCGCAGCCGCCGTGTCCGCCAGCAAGGCGGGTCGGAAAGCTGCCCGGTACACGCCCGGTCAGAATGCGCTCGTGGGGGTGCTGGCCGTCCTGGCCCTCGTGTGGGTCGTCCCCCTGGCCTTCATCCTCATCAACTCCTTCAAGGGCAAGTTCTACATCGCCGACAGTCCCTTCGCCCTGCCGACCGCGAAGACCTTCGCCGGCCTGGACAACTATGCCACCGGCCTGGCCCTGTCCGGCTTCGCCAGCGCCATGGGCTGGTCGCTGTTCATCACGGTGGGCTCCGTCATCGTCATCGTCTTCCTGACGGCGATGACCGCCTACTACATCACCCGCATCAAGACCTGGTGGACCTCGGCGATCTACTACGCCTTCGCCTTCTCCATGATCGCGCCCTTCCAGATGGTCATGTTCCCCACCGTCAAGGTGGCCGATCTGCTCGGCCTGGCCACGCCCTGGGGCATGATCGTCCTCTACCTCGGCTTCGGCGGCGGTCTGTCGGTGTTCCTGTTCGCCGGCTTCATCAAGTCGATCCCCATGGAGATCGAGGAGGCTGCCTACATGGACGGGTGCTCCCCGCTGCAGACCTACTTCAAGGTGGTCATGCCGCTGCTCAAGCCGACGGCGGTCACGGTGGCGATCCTCAACGCCATGTGGGTGTGGAACGACTTCCTCCTGCCCAACCTCGTCATCGGCCAGGATGAGCGGTACAAGACGATTCCGATCGTCATCCAGTCGCTCGTCGGGTCCAACGGCAACCGAGACATGGGCGCCCAGATGGCCATGCTCGTCTTCGCCATCGTCCCGATCGTGGCCTTCTACCTCTTCGGTCAGAAGCACATCATCGAGGGCGTGGCCGCGGGCGCGGTCAAGGGCTGAGGTCTGCGCCTGAGCCCCGCCCCCTTACTCGGGCGGTCCTCGATGCTCCACCGCGGGCATCGAGGACCGCCCGCATCATCGTCCACGTCACTCCCACCGCTGTCGGCTCAACGCGGGCAACCGCGCCGGCAGCAGGTCCCGCTATCGCATGCATGGCATGAGTCCTGCCTGAAGGAGGTCCCGTTGGCGCTGTTCCCCGGTCCCGACAGCCCGGCCTACCGGGCGTGGTCCGCGGCGGCCGACGTCGTCATCCTCAACGCCCTCACCCTGGCCGGCTGCCTGCCGGTGGTGACGGCCGGCGCCTCCCTGACGGCCTGTGCGCGTGTGGCCGGTGAGATGGCGGCCGACGACGACCCGGCGGTTGCCGCCACCTGGTGGCGATCCTTCCGCCTCAACCTGCGCCAGTCGCTGGCCTGGTGGCTGCCGGTGCTCGTGCTGCTGGCCCTCGGCTCCTGGGAGTACCTGGTCCTGGCCGACGGCATCGCCACGGGTGACCAGCACGGCAGCCAGCAAGGCGGCCTGGGTGGTGCGAGCAGCGCCGTGGCCGGGCTGGTGCTGGCCGGGGGAGCTCTCCTGGCCGCGATCCTCACTTGGCTGCTGCCGCTGGCGGCCTCTTCGACGCGCCACTGACCCGGCACCTGTCCAACGCCGCACGGCTCGCCGTCGGCCGCCTGGGGACTGACGGTTATCTGCCTGGCGGTCCTGGCGGCTCCGGTGGCCGCCATCTGGGGGCTGCCCGCCATGAGGACAGCCGCCCTCTGGTTCATGGTCCTCATCGGCCCGGCCTTCCAGGCCTACCTCATCGCCCTGCTCCAGCGCTCCACCATCGCCGGGCTCACGGCCGCTGCCCAGCCCTCCTCCTGACATCGCGCTCGCCTCATGAAGCCAGGAGGTGAGCACGACATGATCGCGACATGATGCTGTCGGTCCGGCTCCGGTAGGCTAGAGGACGGTGTGTCCACCGGCACGCCGTCACTGAAGTCAGGGAGCAGCCATGCCAGCCGTTGTCGTCGTCGGGACCCAGTGGGGGGACGAGGGAAAGGGCAAGGCGACTGACCAGCTCGGTCAGGACGTCGACTACGTCGTCAAGTTCAATGGCGGCAACAACGCCGGCCACACCGTGGTCATCGACGGCGAGAGTTCGCCTTCCACCTCCTGCCGGCCGGTGTGCTCACCCCGGGGGTCACCCCCATGATCGGCAACGGCGTCGTCGTCGACCTGGAGGTGCTCTTCAGCGAGATCGCCGAGATCGAGTCTCGTGGCAAGGACGCCTCCAGCCTCCCTCATCAGCGCCAACGCCCACATCATCCCCTCCTACAACCGGGCCCTGGACCGCACCACCGAGCGCTTCCTGGGGTCGCGCCAGCTGGGCACCACCGGCCGCGGGATCGGCCCCACCTACGCGGACAAGATGAACCGTGTGGGCATCCGAGTCCAGGACCTCTTCGACGAGTCGATCCTGCGTCAGAAGGTCCACTCGGCCCTGGACCAGAAGAACAGCCTCTTCCTCAAGGTCTTCAACCGGGCGGCCATTGACGCCGACGCCGTCGCCGACGAGCTGCTCTCCTACGCCGAGCGGGTCCGCCCCATGGTCGTGGACTGCTCCCTGGTGCTCAACAGCGCCCTCGACAAGGGCAAGACCGTCCTGTTCGAGGCCGGCCAGGCCACGATGCTCGACATCGACCACGGGACCTACCCCTTCGTCACCTCCTCCAACCCCACCTCCGGTGGCGCCTGCACCGGTACCGGTGTGGGACCCACCCGGATCGACTCGGTGGTCGGGGTCGTCAAGGCCTACACGACGCGCGTGGGGGAGGGGCCCTTCCCCACCGAGCTGCACGACGAGGTGGGTGAGCGCCTGCGCACCGAGGGTGGCGAGTTCGGTGTCACCACCGGCCGGCCGCGCCGCTGCGGCTGGCACGACGCCGTCGTCACCCGCTACGCGGCCCGCGTCAACGGGCTCACCGACCTGGTCATGACCAAGCTCGACGTCCTCACCGGCCACGAGACCATCCCCGTGTGCGTCGCCTACGACATTGACGGCACCGTCACCCAGGAGATGCCGCTGACCCAGTCCGACTTCCACCACGCCGTTCCCGTCTACGAGGAGCTGCCCGGCTGGAGTGAGGACATCAGCGAGGTGCGCCGCTTCGCCGACCTGCCACGGGCCGCCCGGGACTACGTGCTGCGCATTGAGGAGCTGGCCCACTGCCGGGTCTCCGCGATCGGCGTCGGGCCGGGGCGCGAGGCCACGATCTCGCGTTACCCACTCGTGGGCTGACGGTGGCTGACACCGTCAGTCACCGTCAGCCACCGCCGTATATGCCCTGCCCCGGCGGAGGGTACGGGCCACCCGCTCCGGGCGGGGGCGAGCCAGGAGGCTGCTGATAGGGCTGCGGCGCTCCCAGGTATCCGGCCTGGCCGACCGGAGGCATCTGCGATGGAGGGTAGCCGCTCTGCTGAGGGGCCTGTGGGTAGTAGACCTGCGGCTGGGGCGGACCGCCTACGGGAGGGGTCGGTGAGGTGTAGGGGAACGGCTGGTACATCGGTGCGGCCGCCGCTGCGTTGAACGACTGCTGCTCCAGAGCGGCGAGGTACTTCTGCTCCCGGTTCTTCCTGGCGCTGTTGGAGATGAGAGCGATGACTCCGCTGGCGGCCACCACCGTGAGCATCAGAATGATGATGATCCATAACCCGGCGTTCCCGGAGGACTCCTTGACCGCCGCCTCGGCAGTGTCTCGACCGCGGGCCTTATTGTCGTAGAAGGAGTCGAACGAGACCTTGTTCTTATGCTCCCCCTCTATCGTGCCACCACCGGCATCCGTGACCTTCCCGGGGAAGACGACCGAGAGCGTCAGCGAGCTCTCCTGTCCTCCTCAGATGCCGAGGCCACCGCGGTGTCGACGACGTACTCGTCTCCGTCATGCGTCACATACTCGTTCTCGGACACCGACCCGGTGATGACGGCTGTACAGGTGGGAGTCCCGTTCTTGGAGGAGAAGGTCACCTTCGGTGTCGCCGTGTCGGTTGAGAAGCTCTCCTCGGTGCAGAAGTCCTTGAGCGTCTGCTCGCCATCGGACGGCGCGGTGGCGAGGAAGGTCGTCGTCACCTCATCATCCGATTTGATATCGATCTCGATGGTGACCTTCTCCTCGTCAGTACTCGCCAAGGGGGCGGCGGCATTCGCGGGAGCAGCCCCCGCCGTGAGGACGACGGTGACGAGACAGAGAAGGGCGGTCAGGGGTGTTGCCGGAGCATGTCGAAGAGCGGGGTGGTGCATGTGCCGCCTTAGAGCTGCGTGGACGAGAAGAAGGGCATCCGATTCCGTTGAACGGCGTCGGCGGCCCTGAGCACATCACATGTCTAACATGAGCTCAGGGTCGCCGCGGTCGGCCCTCAGTGGGGAGGCCGGTGAGTCGGGCTGTCCGCCAGAGGAGGGGGAACGGGGCTGGGGGCCACGGCACCGCCGTGTTCCTGCTGCCCGTAGCCCGGACCGGCCGCGCCTGAGGCCGGCGGGGGGACCGAACCGGGTGCTTGCGCCTGACCGGGAACAGGGGACTGAGGCTGTCCGGGTGCGTATCCTACGGCTCCGGCTGGGGAAGCCTGGTACGCCTGCTGCTGAGTCCCCTTCTTACGATTGTTCAGGTACCAGAAGGCGCCGCCTCCGGCGGCTGCGACCACCAGCACTCCGATGATCACCCAGACCCACGGGAAGGCGGGGGTGTCCTTGCCGGTCACCCGGTACTCACCGGCCTCATCGAAGGTGACGGTGGTTCCGTCGATCTTGCCGCCGTCGGAGTTGGTGACTTTTCCGGGGAAGGTGACCGACAGGGAGAAATCCAGGTCGCTGTCGGCACTGGACAGTCCCCCGTTCCCGGTGTCGAAGACGTACTCGTCTCCCACGTGCTCGATGAGGTCATTGCTCTCGGAGATCTTGTCCTTCCCGCTGAAGGTGCAGGTGGGACGCCCTCCGGGCTCGGAGTAGGTCGCTTTGGCGTTCTCCAAGGCCCCCGACCCCGTCGACTCTTCACAGCTCTCTTTGAGATCGTCTGATGATGCCGAAGAATTCTTCTTGTCTCGCGCGACGGCCACCTTGTAGTCGTAGGTATCGTCCTTGTTGATCGTGACGTCAACGGTGTAGGAGCCTCGGCTGTCCCGACTTGTGGCGGTGGGCGTCAATGCGTTGCCCGCGGAGGAGGCGAGTGCGAGGGATGCGAGAAGTGGGAGGAATGTCAGTGTGCGCAGGGTAAGGCGCAGGGGAGTGGTTGCTGCCATGAGCCTCACCCTAGACGATCGTCGGAGGTAAGAGGGCTGAACGGATGGTGAAGATCGACCGGGATGACCCGGGATGAGTGCGGAGGGCCGGCGGCGGTCGAAAAAGGGCCGTGGCCCCGGAGTCGCGTAACTCCGGGGCCACGAGTGGTGTGGGGCAGATGTCAGTAGGTGCCTTGTCCGGGCTGGCCGGGCTGAGGGCCGTAGCCGGGCTGCCCGGGTTGGGCCTGAGGGGCTCCGTAGCCGGGCTGGGTACCGGGTTGGCCGCCGTAGGCCTGGCTGCTGTCGGGCTGAGCGCCGAAGCCCGGCTGCCCGGAGCCCTGGGGAGCGGCGCCGTAGCCTGGCTGCTGACCCGGCTGAGCCGGGAAGGGCTGGTTGGGGTCGTAGCCCTGACCGGGAGCGGCGTAGGGGGAGGCCTGGGCCTGGTTCTTCTTCTTCTTCCGGGTGATGACGAAGGCGGCAACGCCTCCAGCGACCACGGCCAGGACGCCGACGCCGACAAGAATCCAGACCCACATGGGGATGGAGCCGTCCCTGCCCTTCACCTTGTGGTTCATCGAGTCGGTGAAGGTGACCTTGTTGCCGTCGACCTTGCCGCCGTCGGCCTCGGTGACCTTGCCGGGAAGGTGACTGAGTAGTTGAGCTCGAGGCCCGGCACCGAGTCGGCGCTGGCAGAGCCGCCGGACGTGGCGTCGACGATGTACTCACCGTTCTTGTGGGTGATTCCCTTGGCGTCAGCGATCTTGCCGGATCCCTCGATGGTGCAGGTGCGGGTATCGCCTTCATCCTTGAAGGTGAACTTGGCGTTCTTGTAGTAGTCGCCGGAGCTGAGGCTGTTGAAGCTCTCTGCGGTGCAGGCGTCTTCGGAGATGGCCTCGACACCGGTTGAGGAGTCGACCATCTCCATCTTGATGGTGAACGAGTCGTTGGACTTGATGACGAGGTCGACGTCCATGGTGATCTTGAAGTCCAGATCGGCTTGAGGAGCGGCGTGCCCGGGTGCCCCAGCCAGGGCCAGGGCGGCGGACACAACAAGGACGACAAGAGCTGTCAACGCGGAAAAGGGCGCGGGGATGCGGCGAGCGGCGGCAGGTGTCATGGGCCCACAGTAGCGGTTCCGATGCTTGGTTGTAACCAGATATTCGTGGGGACCGCTCCCCGCCGGGCTGTCACTGAGGCTGCGGCGGCGGGGACCACTGGCCGTGCTGCTGGGGCGCCTGTGCGGGCAAGGGCGGGTAGGTGCCGTTGCCGGTCCCGGAGGGGGAGTGAGGCGGCGTCGGCTGCATGGGGTACTGCTGAGGTGCTGGCTGGCCGAGGTAGGGCTGTTGCGGCACAGGGCCCTGGGTGGGGACGGCCTGCGCACCAGGCCCTGGTGCACCCTGCCCGCTTCGCTGGCGACGTCGGACAATGACCGCTGTCACGATGAGCCCGGCCGCCACGAGTGCGCCGACGCCACCGATGATCCAGGGAAGGACCTTGCTGATCGTGATCTCGGAGGCGGGACGGTCCTTGCCCTTGACCACGCGGCCCGTGAATTCGGTGAAGCTGACGGTGTTGCCCTCGACCTTGCCGCCCTCGCTCTGGGTCACCTCGCCCGGGAAAGTGGCCGCGTAGAACTGCTGCAGCTTCGGGGACGGTGTCTTGCGCTCGTTCAGGCTGGTGGTATCGATGGCGTACTCGCCGTTGCTGTGACTGATCGCGCCGTTGGTCTCGGAGATATTTCCCTTCTTCGTGATGGTGCAGACTCGTTTGTCCTTCCCGTCATCGAATTTCGGCTCAGCATTGGCAAAGATATTCGGTTCTACGAGGAAGTAGTCCAAGGTGCAGTTTTCCTCGTTGATGGGGGGAGCCCAGCTGTAGTCCGTCCGGTCGGTGATGACGAAAGACGCCTCAAAAGTGTCATCGCTCTTCACAGTCACCTTCATGTCGATGGTGACATTCAGCTCGTCGGCCGCCTGTCCCGGGGGAGTGATCAGGGCCATGGTGGCGACAAAGGCGAGGACGGCCAGCGCAGCCAGCGTTGTGCGGATGCTCTTGATGGCGAGGGCGCAGTTCATGGTGACACCCTAGCCGTCGTCTCGTCTGCCGGTCGGTTATTCGAGTGGCAGTACTACCCGTACTAAGTGGCAGTACTACCCGTACTACCCGCCCTGGTACGGCGGGTAGTACTGATCGCCGCTCCCCTCCTGCGGGGGGTGGAAGCCCGCGTACCCGTTGCCCTCCTGATAGGGCATCTGCGCGTGTCCCGTCCCGGGGGAGTAGATCCCATTGCCGTCCTGGGCCCCGTAGATGTTGGCGCCGGCCGGGTAGGCAGCATAGCCGGGGTCCTGAGGTGGGAAGGTGCCGGCACCTGCGCCCGGATCGATGTACGGGGAGTAGCCGGCCTGAAGATCGGCAACAGGGTAGGTCTGGGTGGGCCCCGACGTCGGCTGCTGGACGCCGGGCAGAGGCGACTGGTAGGGGCCGCTGATGTAGACGTCCGGTGGAGTGAAGCCGGCGGCTCCGACGTGCTGGGGGACCTCCCCGTACGGGGCGACGGGAACCATCGGCTGGGCGCGACGAACCCTCAGGAGGTAGAGCACGACACCCGCGACAATGAGGAGAACGACGCTGACGGCCAAGACGATCATCCACCAGCGCAGGTGGAACTGGCCGTCCTCGCCCTCGGCGTGAAGGCCGTCGGAGCTCTCCAGGGCGTTGTCCCAGGTGACTTTGTTTCCGTCGTTTCTGCCGTTGGACTTCGTCACCTCACCGGGGAAGGTCACCGACACGGATACCTTGGTGCGTCCGGCGATGTCCTGATTCGACAGTTGCGGGTTCTTCGAGCTGAGCGTGCTCAACGAGTCAGGGGACAGATCGAAGACGTACTGCCCGCCCTCGTGCTTGATCGTCCACGTGTCGGTCTGCAGCTTGCTGAGCGGGACCGCTTTGGCGCTGACCTGGCAGGCCGGGTAGTTGTTGTGGGACGTGAAGGTGTAGGTCGCCTCGACGCCGTCGGGGAGAGGGCTTGACTTCCCCAGCTCCTTCTCACTGCAGTTCTCATTGTTGATGAGCCGCAGGTTGGAGGAGTCCCACATGATGTAGGTCAGGTCGACGGTCTCGTTCTTGTGGATGACGAAGTCGTAGCGGACTCCGCAGCCGGCCAGGAGCAGCGTGAGACCGGCCAGAACCGTCGCGACCACAGGCCGTGGAACAGTGCGGGAGGCATGATTCATGCGTCGAGTCTAAATCGGGAGCATTGCGGCACGGGAGCAACCGCCGGATCCGCTGTGCACGGGCCCGTACGGACGCACGGGTGCGCCGAGCGGCTCGCCGCCGAGGCGGCAGGGCCGTCCAGACGGAGGAGGCGGTGTTTGTCGCCCTCGGCGTCGACAGGTGGCTACTTCTCGCGCGAGCCTCGCCTCCACGGCCTGCGTCGTGCCGTCAGCCATGCTCGCCGCCGCAGGACGGCTACCGTCAGAATGCCCCCGAGCAGCACCAGGCCGCTGGTCAGCCAGGTGCCGGATCGGGTCCACCAGGACACGCCCCGGGAGTCCTGGGCGTAGCCCGAGGCGCTGACGCCCTGGGCCACCGTGTCGGGGTCGTCCCAGGTGACCGTGGTGCCTGAGACCTTCCCCCCGCCGGACTGCGTCACCGCACCGGGGAAGGTGACCGAGACCTTGGTGTCGACGACGCCCTTGAAGGACGTGCTGTCCGACTGGGGCTCGCCCTGGGCGCCTGACGGGGCGACGGACGCCTCCGGTGCGGTGCCCGCTGCGCCGTCGGCTCCGCTCGAGTCCTGAGAGGGATCGGGGGCGAGGGGCTGGATCGTCACCTTGTAGACGTCGCCGTCGCGCATGACGATGGTGTTCGGCTCGGCCTGCGAGGCCTGGGGGATTTTGACCCCGCTGATGCTCACCTGGCAGCCGGGGCCGTCGTCGCCGGTGAGAGGATCGGCCTTGATCGTGGTGCCCGCGGGCACGCCCAGGGTGGTGGGGTCGGAGTAGGCGGAGCAGTCGGGGGTCTTGCCCTGGGGGAAGACGGTGCCGGTCGTGTCCCGTATCTCCAGGGCGACGTCGTAACTGCCCCGGGAGCTGATGGTCATGTCCATGTGGGCGGTGCAGGCGGTCAGCGCCAGGCAGGAGGCGGCCACCAGGATCGGGCGCATCAGCGGACGGAGTCGAGGGCGCACGAAGGGGCTCGCTGGACGGGACGCGGAAGATGGCGCGGCGGACATGCGGGCACGCCACACGCCTCGCACTGGACCTTCACTGAGGGCGGAACGGTGCCGTTTTAAAGGTGCTAAAAGCCGTCATCCTCCCGAATGTGGCCGATCACATGCCGCTCTGGCCGGGCGAAGTGGCCGAGTTGGGACCTTCGGCGATGTGACCTCGGGCTTCAGGTGGGGGAGTATTGCCCTCGACCGAGCGGGTCGGTAACGGCGCGCTCACCGGATCAACACACCCAAGGAAGGGACTCGCATGACTGTGTCTGAGAAGGACGTCCGCGCTGCTGCGCCGGCTAACGCCCCTGAGGATGTCATCGAATTCGTCACGCGTATCGCCGAGCTGGCCAAGCCCGAGAACGTCTACTTCGCGGACGGATCGCAGGAGGAGTGGGACCGCCTGACCACTGAGATGGTCGAGTCGGGCATGTTCACCCGCCTCAACCCCGACAAGCGCCCCAACTCCTTCCTCGCGCGCTCCCTGCCCAGCGACGTCGCCCGCGTAGAGTCCAGGACTTTCATCTGCTCCGAGAAGGAGGAGGACGCCGGACCGACCAACAACTGGTACGACCCGGTCGAGATGAAGAAGATCCTCCACGAGAAGTTCGACGGCGCCATGCGCGGCCGGACCCTCTACGTCATCCCCTTCTCCATGGGCCCCCTGGGAGGCCCCATCTCCCAGCTCGGCATCGAGCTGACCGACTCCCCCTACGTGGTGGTCAACATGCGGATCATGACCCGTATGGGCTCGGCCGCCATGGACCTCATCGCCGAGGGTCGTCCCCTGGTCCCGGCCGTGCACTCCGTGGGCGCGCCGCTGGCCGAGCACGAGAAGGACACCGCCTGGCCCTGTAACGACGAGAAGTACATCACCCACTTCCCGGAGACCAACGAGATCTGGTCCTTCGGCTCCGGCTACGGCGGCAACGCCCTGCTGGGCAAGAAGTGCTACGCGCTGCGCATCGCCTCGACGATGGCCCGTCGCGACGGCTGGATGGCCGAGCACATGCTCATCCTGCGCCTGACCGACGAGAAGACCGGCAAGCAGTACCACGTCACCGCCGCCTTCCCTGAGCGCCTGCGGCAAGACCAACCTCGCCATGCTCCAGCCCACCATCCCGGGCTACAAGGTCGAGACCGTCGGTGACGACATCGCCTGGATGCGCCCGGCCCCGACGGCCGCCTGCGCGCCATCAACCCTCGAGGCCGGCTTCTTCGGCGTCGCCCCCGGCACCTCCTACGACACCAACCCCGATGGCCATGGACACCATGAAGGCCAACACCATCTTCACCAACGTCGCCCTGACCGACGACGGTGACGTGTGGTGGGAGGGCATCGACGCCCTGATGCCGGAGCACCTCATCGACTGGCAGGGCAACGACTTCACCCGGCCGACGCCGCCGAGGGCAAGAAGGCCGCCCACCCCAACAGCCGCTTTCACCACCCCGGCCTCGCAGTGCCCGATCATCTGCCCCGACTGGGAGGCTCCCTGAGGGCGTGGCCGTCGACGCCATCCTCTTCGGTGGCCGCCGCGCCACCAACGTGCCGCTGGTCGCCGAGCAGTACGAGAACGCCCACGGCGTGTTCATCGGCTCCGCTGTGGCCTCCGAGGTCACCGCCGCCGCCCTGGACGCCAAGGTCGGCTCGCTGCGCCACGACCCGATGGCCATGCTGCCCTTCTGCGGCTACCAGCGGCCGACTACTGGTCGCACTGGCTGGAGATGCAGGAGAAGCTGGGCGACAAGTTCCCCAAGGTCTACCAGGTCAACTGGTTCCGCAAGGACGAGAACGGCAAGTTCATCTGGCCCGGCTACGGCGAGAACTCCCGCGTGCTCGACTGGATCGTGCGCCGCGCCTCCGGCGAGGTCGAGGCGATCGACGGCGTGACCGGCCGCTACCCCCAAGTTCGAGGACTTCAACCTCGAGGGCCCCTCGACCTGGGCGAGGAGGAGGGCCAAGATGTACGACATCGACCCCGAGGCCTGGGCCGCCGAGATGGACGACACCGAGGAGTACTACAAGCAGTTCGGTGACAAGCTGCCCGAGGCCATCAAGGAGCAGCTCGCCAAGTTCCGTGAGCGCATCGCCGAGGCCAAGAAGGCCTGATCGCGGCTGAGACCCTTCCTGCGAGAGGGCTCTGACGGGGTTCCCACCGGTTCGCCGGTGGGAACCCCCTGTTCCTACTGCCGTTGCCGGCTAATCGGCGTCTGCTGTGCGCCGTGTCGGCGTCGAGGACGCACTCTCTGGCTCGACAACTGAGCGCCGGGGGCATGTTGACTGTCCTGTCAGCGACGATGCGCGGAGGGAAGAGGCCTGGCAGGTCGCTGGTGTCCATGGTGCTGACATCACAGGCGCATCGGTGCTGCGCACCGAAGAAGAACCGCAGGATTCCAACGACTTTCGCTGGGTGCTTCGGCGGCAGGCTCGTTCATGTCAGCGCTGTGGACACCGGGCCGCGCAGGAGTGAGTCCGGGGTTCTGCGGTATAGCCCGGTGCCTCCGTCACAGGTCCTCCTCCACCGTCCCCTGACCGCCGTCTGCGCTGGGGTCCGGAGGCTATGACTCGACTCCGGTCCGCTTTGAGTCTCGCCTCGAGTCGGCCTACCTACTCCACGAGGGGCGGGATCTACTGGCCAAGGGGTGTGCTTACTGCACGAAGGCCCCACCTACCCGCAGTACCCTCAACCCTCGTCCAGTAGCACCCCACCCTCGCACAGTGCATCCAGATGAGGCCGGCAGCCACCAGAGTGACTGGGTCAGTCTGCTCCGTCAGGTCGAAGCAGCAGCTTTCCCGTCTGGCAGAGGCACCCAAGCGGTGTCGTGAGATGTCATGACATCCGAAACTCTCAGAAGTCATGAGGCAGTGTGTGAGCGCCGGGGACAGTCCTCGAACCGTGTGGTGCGTCCATGTGGGGCACGTCGGAGACGGGATGGTGAACGGTGCCCATCGGAGGACACGAATCGGCGCCGCGCTCGCTATTACAGTGACGAGGAGCCGATGGTGAGTGTTCGGATTGCTTTCCCATCGTGCCGGTGACCCCAGCAGCGTGGAAGGTGCCGAGTATGGAATGGCAGGACAACGACGTCGGTGGCGGTCGGGGTGACCTGTTCGATGAGACTCTGGGGAAGTCGATGCGGTGGTGGGCGACGGAGACGTCTGATGGGCGCCTGCTCCTGCGACGCTCCGTGCTCGTCCACTACTCCGCGATGGTGGGGCTGGTGGTGGGGACGCCCTGCATGATCTACAAGAGCCTGCCGCTGATGAGCCCCTACATCAGCAACTATGAGGCCAAAGACACGATGATCATGGTGATGATGCTCAGCATCCTGGTGATCTGGGCGATCAATGTGCTGCGGCGTCGGACCGTGCTGAGTGAGGACGGCATCACCATGCGACGCCTGGTGTTCACCGAGCGACGCCCCTGGACGTCGGTGCTATCGAGGTTCACGCTGTCGACGCTCGATCTGACGGAGCCCACGTCTTACAGCGGGATTATCGAGCGGACCCGGATCGCTATCGAGAATGGTGATGACGACGACGCCATCAGGCTTCCGGGATGCGTCATCGGGATGACCTGGGGCCGCTCTGAGGATCGGGCCTCTGCCGCTGTCGGAGACTTGCAGTACTACATCGTCAAGCGAGGATGGGACATCTCGGAGGACGTCGCCCTGGGGAGGATCCTCGCCTGGTGGAGGCGCGTGAGAGACACAAAGGCGGGCACGCTGGTACGCAGGAACTGTCTTGTGTTCTGCACCCCGGTCTGGCGCAGAATCAAGGAGCACCTCTGCAACGGCGGACTTTTCCTCATCGGTCTAGGGGTGCTGTTCATTGTGCTCAGTAGTCAACAGCTGTTCTTCGAGACGGCTCCGGTCAGTGGATCGGACCTCACCTTCGCGGTGTCCTTCCTTCTGCTCGGACCGGTCACCATGGCGTATCCCCTCTACAAGATCTACGGATGCTTCCAGCGAGTCGTTGTTGACGATCGAGGAATTCGCGCTGGAAGGCGCTCCTGCGTCTGGCCGGAGTCTCGTTCTGACTGTTCGTCGCCGGAGACCGGATCTTTGTCGTATGCCAACGGACGGCATTTCGCCCTGGACGGCGCCGGTGTGGCATGGGGGAGCTTTCAGCGACGGCAGGAGCAGCTGGTTGCCAGATGCGAGGCGATCTGGCTCTGGGGTGTCGCCCGCGGCGCCACTCGAGAGACCGGCAGGTACGTCACCGTTCCGGATGAGGGCATGCAGAAAGAGCGCGAGATCCTCGAACGAGGCATTGGCTTGGCGGTACCTCGTCAGAGATAGCGGTACTCGGAGCAGGGATCCGAGCGTCAGCTGACGCGAGTCGAGTAAGGACTGCCAGTGGCGGGCTGGCGCGTGAGCTGCGGTAGGCACTACCGTCACTGGCACGTTCGTGTACTTGACAGCCGAAAAGCTATGACGCACGCCTGTGCAACCTGATGTTGTGCAGGGAATATAGCTGACTCGAAACGGCTACCAGCATTATTCTTCGGGGTAAAATGAGTCTCATGCCCTGGAGATCTTCAAAGAATAAGCCCGAATCGCATGGTTACTGTCATTGCTGGCGGTGTCTGCCTGTGTCATCTGTGCGCTCTCAAAAATATCGCGGCCTCGAGGTGTCAGAGTTTGGTTCTACAGGAAATCGGTATCCGAGAAAACACTTGACCCGCGGTGAAGATACTCCTGCTGGATATCGGCGGTACGTTGAGAGGGAGTCTGAGGAGATCTCGTCTGAGGACGTATTTGCCGGCGGCAATGATTATGTCAACACTATTGCTGACTTTATTTTCAATGGTTGCAATAATGGTGACTGCAGATATGAGTCAAGGAGAAGGGAAGCAGGTTGAAGAACTGATAGACCAGATAGCCTCCGGAGCTTTTCGTGACTCTGTTGCTGGTGTGGGAGGGGTTGTTGTAACGGTCGTTGTGGCGCTCGCTGCTTTGTCGTGGGTTGATGTGAAGCAACCAAACGATCGCGCCTACATGCATATGTGGATAGACGATGTAAAAAATAGTGGAGGACGCGAGCAAGTAGTTTCTATATTAATGTCCTTCCTGTCCTTCTCGTTCGGTTCCTTGGTGTTCGCATTCTGGGTGAGTGTGCTGGCTGAAAGGCATAGCAAGAGGGGGGCCGTTGGGGGTGATGCTCTCATTGGTGCGATACTTCTTGTTGTTTCCGTGGTGATTTGGGTTTTGCCTTCGATGATGAAGTCGAGCAAGAATGCTATAATCCGAGGATATATCATACTGTTGAGCGACATAAATAACTATGTTCGAGGTGCTATAGCGAACCCGTCGATCGTCTTGAATGGTAATGCTAGAGGCTCGCGAATTTGGGGGATGTTCTGTTTGGTGTTCATTATTTCTGCGGTTCCGGCAGGAATAGTGTGGGGCTGTGTTGGCAGTGGGCCTGATGTTGGTGTTGTGGTGGGGGTATTTGTTGGTCTAGTCGCCTGTTTCGCGACTGGTTGTGCGACGCAGATGGTTGTGGATTGCGTTCGTCGAGTTCCTATGGCTCGCGCTCAAGGCACTTTTTTCCTGTTGATGATTTGCTTGCCCCCTGCTCTATTTGTTGACTTCATCGCTATTCATGTAGCAATAAAGCAGGGCTGGCATGGTACGGTAGGAATTGCTGTGATTTCTGCAGTGTTGCTGACAGCCTGTTTTTGGTGGTTTATTCCAGTTTTCATTTATATTGTTTTCGGTGTTGGCGTTCCGGTGTTGCAGGGAATGACTTCGTATTGGTTTTTTAAGAAAGGGGAAGAGTTGGTGAGGCGCTATAATGGAAAGTTCTTCGATAAGATACAGGTTGATGAAGTTAAGTGCGATATAGTTGATACTATAATGCCTCGCGAATCAATCCTCCATTACGGAAGATTTGAGGATGATCGGAGGTGGATGAAGGCCTGGTCTCGGCGGGCTGTGATGATGGTTCCGGAGGCGGGGAAACCTCGTAAACCTGGTCCTCATGACGTCGACTTACGGGCCTATATCGCAGAGACGTTGGGCATCGTTCTTCCTGGGGCGGGGATGCGTGAGCTGACCTCACGGGTGCGGTCGTCCAATGGTGCTATCGACGAGTGGCATATCGACTCATCGTACTAAGTGACTGCTCGCGATCTTCTGTGAGGGCTATGCCTCTCGGGTCAAAGTGCCCTGCGGTTCCGCGCTGGGGTCAGCCCACTTGAGTCTGCGCGGCGAGGGCTCGGTGGCGTCGAACGAGGAGAATGACGGCGATGATCCAGCAGGCCACGCCGCTGCAGAGCCCTGCCGCGAGCGGCCACACGAATAGGTGGAATAGGTGGAAGGTGAGCCCGGGGCCTACAAGGACTGGATCGGTGTCACTCAGACCCTCGCATGAGACGCGATAATCTCCCGCCTTTGTGACTTTGAATGACAGGACAGAGTCATAGCTACCGTAGTTGTTGGAGATGTGCGACCCGGTGCTGTGAGAGGTGGGGATTTCCTTGCCGTCCGGGGCGGTGACGGTGCAGGCGCTGGCGATGGCGTCTTCCGGTACGTACAGGGTGCGCTCATCGTTGCTGCTCAGAGTGACCTGCTGTCCGTTGGTGATGACGTCTCCACTCGTGGCGATGCTGGCGAGGACGATGGCGGAACCGATGCCCGCGATGAGCAGTCCCAGAAATGGGCCGGCGACGAGCAGGATGATCGCCGTGATCTGCTTCCCCACGTGAGTCGGGCGGGGGCGCTGCTGTCCGTACGGGGGCACAGCCTGATAGGGAGGCTGGTACGGGGATTGATTCTGGGGAGTCGACATCGATCTGTTTTCTGGGCGTGCTTCAGTTGTCGTCCCAGCATAGCAAGTCAGGTTTTCTGACGGGGCGGCCTATTTCGGCGTATCGGCCGGTGGAGCCCTCGACATAGGAGACTCCAGATCCTTCGCCACGAGCGGGTGGGAACCTATCTCGCTCAAGACGTGATAGCCAGACTCAAGACGACGGATGCGAGCGTGAGCCGGGTGTCCGACTGTGGCCCGGGCTGCGCCGCGCTGTGCTGGCCTTCCTCCAGCCGTCCCTGGTGGCTGGGGCGCCACTCCTCCTCCCGGAGGTCACCGCTGTGTAACGTGACGTCATGCGCGAGTACTCACCTGACGGGCTCATGACGCCAGGCTCCTCCCATGAGGCTCCAGCCGCCGACGGCGCACAGGTGGGTCGGCTGCTCGACGAGACCGCCGCCGATCTGGCGCTGCGAGCCACCCGGTACCTGCGCAACCATTTCCGCGATCGGGTCACCATCGGGGACCTCTCGGCGCACCTCGCCTACAGCCCCTCCCACCTCACCCGGGTCTTCACGGCCGCCGTCGGAACCTCGCCCATGGACTACCTGGCTGCCTGGCGACTGCACGAGGCCAAGCACCTCCTCGTCGCCCACCGGATGGGCGTGGCCGAGACCTGTCACGAAGTCGGCTACACCTCGGTGGGTACCTTCAGCCGGCGCTTCCTGCGCGACGTCGGAATCCCGCCCGGCGCCCTGCGTCGCATCGCCGACCGGATCGCTGAGCGAACCCTGCCGGCCGTGAGCCTCCTGGTGCCGGCGGCGGGAGGATCCGTGTCCGCCCGGAAGTCCCTGAGGAGATGCGCCGCGCACTCGGACCCGTCCCCTATCAGTGGGTCGGTACCTTTCCCGCCCCTGTCCCCAGCGGGGCTGCCGGCCACCGGGACGCTGCGTCGCGGTATTGACGAGGTGGAGCTGCCCGTGGTTCCGGGCGCCCCCTGGATCCTCGCCACCATCCTTCCCGACGGCGCCAGCGTCCACGAGCACCTGGCCCCCACAAGCCCTCTCGTCGCGAGGCTCCGTGTCCCGTCGGCACCCGTCATCGGCGCCGTCACCTTCCGGTGCGCGCCGCCTCCCCTGGGATCCCGCGGTCCTCGTGGCCCTGGCGGCGATGGTCGCTCTGACGGTCGTCTGAGGTGGTCCGAAACGGGCGCCTCTCAAGAGAGCAGGATCGGAGTCGTCTTTGGAGTGCCGGCCGGCCTACCGTCGTGGAGCGTCATAACGTCCCTCGACACGCAGCTGGATACGTAAGGAGCCACTGATGACCGACACCACCGCCAATGCCCTGCCCGCTGAGCGCCTTGCCGGCTTTCCCTGCTGGATCGAGCTGTACACACCGGACATCGACGCCTCGGCCGCCTTCTACCGGAACCTTCTCGGCTGGGAGATCACCCCTGCCGAACCGGGCGAGCCGCTGACCACCGAGGTGCATCACGACGGTCGGCTCATCGGCTCCTTCGAGCCTGCCGAGGAGGCGCACGGGGACCCCGGCTGGCGGGTGAGCTTCATGGTCGACGACGTCCGTGCCGCAGCCGGAGCCGCCAAGGGAGCCGGTGGGGGTGTCGTTGTGGAGCCCACTCACGTCACTGAGACCATGGCCTACGCCCTCGCCTCCGACCCCGACGGTAACGTCGTCGGACTCCTGCAAGATGAGGACTTTGAGGGTCCCTACCCCTACCAGGCCGGGATGCCGGTGTGGTTCGACGTCCTGGCCAGCGACCTGGAGCTGGCCGAGCGCTTCTACCGGGAGGCCGCCGGGTGGCCCACCCGCCGGCTGACCATCGCCGACCAGGAGCAGGACTTCTACACGAGCGTCGTCGGGGGCCGGTCTGTGAGCGGCGTCGGCAGGGCCGGCTACTTCGGGAGTGAGGAGGTCCCCTCGCGCTGGCGTATCTACTTCGGGGTTGAGGACGCGGACGCCGCCGCTCGGCGGGTGCGCGAGCTCGGGGGGACCGTCGTCGTTGAGCCCATCGACTTCACGTTCGGACGCATGGTGGAGGTGGCCGACCCGCACGGGGCACGCTTCCTGCTTACCACCTTCTGACTCTCTGTCGTGTCTCCTCACCCAGAGACGTGTGAGTGTCATGGCTTCTGAGGCGCGGGCAGGGCGGGCCGCCCGGGGGAACGAGACCTGACCGATGCCTGGTTCCACTGCTGGGGCGCCGGTAGGGGCCCTGTGAGCCCCCGGCAGAGCGGACATCGCCGCCCTGGCCACTGGGGCGCCTGTAGGTCGGCTACTGCACGAGGGTGGGGGTGTACTGGCCAGGGATTGTCCGTACTGCACGAGACCCGAACCCCCGTGGAGTACACCCGACTTTCGGCCAGTAGCCCCCGACCCTCGTGCAGTACGCGCCGAACGCCACCAGGGTCACCAAGCGCGCCCCTTCAGCGACGCGATCGAGTAACCCTGGCACCCGGGTGGCCCGCCTCGCCTCTGTCTCAGGTGCTCTAACCCCCAAAACCCTCAGAAGCCATGAGACAACACATCGGTGCCAGGACGCGCGGTGCCTGCGATTCCGGGCGTGATGCAGCCTCGATCCTCTAGGCTGTCGCCGTGAAGATCCTGCTCCTCGGCTCCGGCGCGCGCGAGCACGCCCTGGCCCGTGCCCTCGCCCGTGATCCGCAGACCACCGAGCTCGTCGTCGCTCCGGGCAACCCCGGGACCGCGGCCATCGCCACGAACCTCAACATCGACCCCTGCGTCCCCGAGGAGGTCGTCGCCCTGGCCACCCAGATGGGGGCCGACCTCGTCGTCGTCGGCCCCGAGGCGCCACTGGTGGCCGGGCGTCGCCGACGCCGTGCGCGACGCCGGGATCCCCTGCTTCGGGCCCCGGCGCCGAGGCCGCCCGCCTCGAGGGCTCCAAGGCCTTCGCCAGGAGGTCATGGCCGCCGCCGGCGTGCCCACCGCCGAGCCGCCGTGCACCACCGAGGCCGAGCTGGCCGCCGCGCTGGACCGCTTCGGCAGCCCCTACGTCGTCAAGGGAGGACGGCCTGGCCGCGGCAAGGGCGTCGTCGTCACCGACGAGCACCCCGTCGCCCTGGCCCACGGACGCGCCTGCCTGAGCCCGCGGCGGCGGCCGCGTCGTCGTCGAGGACTCACCTCGACGGGCCCCGAGGCCTCCCTGTTCTGCGTTTGCGACGGCGCCACTGTCCGCCCTCTGGCTCCCGCCCAGGACTTCAAGCGGCTCCTCGACGAGGACGCCGGCCCCAACACCGGCGGCATGGGCGCCCTACTCGCCCCTTTCGTGGGCGCCGGCCGACCTGGCCGAGCAGGTGGTGCGCGAGGTCGCCCAGCCCGTCGTCGACGAGATGGCCCGCCGCGGCACCAGCTTCATCGGCCTGCTCTACTGCGGCCTGGCCCTGACCAGCCGCGGACTGCGCGTCGTCGAGTTCAACGTCCGCTTCGGCGACCCCGAGACCCAGGCCGTCCTGGCCCGCCTGACCTCCTCCCTGCCCGAACTGCTCCACGCCGCCGCCACCAGCGCCCTGGCCGAGGTCCCCGAACCCACCTGGTCCGATCAGTGCGCCGTCGACGTCGTCATCGCCGCCCCCGGCTACCCCGGCACCGTGACCACCGGCGGCGCGATCTCCGGGATCGAGGCCGCCGAGGAGCTCGACGGCGTCCACGTCCTGCACGCCGGCACCGGCACCACCGAGCGCGGCGAGCTGGTGTCCACCGGCGGGCGCGTCCTGTCCGTCGTCGCCCTGGGCCCCACGGTGGAGGACGCGCGGGCGCGCGCCTACGAGGCCGTCGAGCGCATCGAGTTGGAGGGCGCCCACTACCGCACCGATATCGCCCGGACTTCTTCTGAGACCAAGCGCACAGCCGTTACCTGTTCGTGATATTTTCTCGCGGCGTCGCCGGCAGTGGCGCGCCGTGCCCACCGGCGTCGGTGTTGACCCACGTCAGCGTCCGGGTCGGCCGTCCGAGGCCTCCCGTCTGCTCGATTCGTCTCCTTCCCACCGGTCGGAATTGCTCCGGTCGGGCACCCGAGCCGTTCCTGAGGCGACCCGGAATGAAAATGGCGGTGCATGGCGCGGTATGAAGAGGAGGGAAGTGGCGACTCACGCAGACGACGCCGCCGCTCGGAACCGGACACACGGTGCCCGCCGATGGCAGGATGGGGGTATGACTCAGTCCGCGAGCTCCGCCTCCGTCAGTCTCGGAGCCTCAGCACCCGCGTCCCAGGCCCCCACCATCCCAGGCTGGGAGCACCGCTCCAGCGGCAAGGTGAGGGACGTCTACGCTCCCGTCGCCGAGGGCCCCTGGAGCGGACAGGACGTGCTCCTCGTGGTCGCCTCGGACCGCATCAGCGCCTACGACCACATCCTGTCCACCCCGATCCCGGACAAGGGCAGAGTCCTCACCGCCCTGAGCGCCTGGTGGTTCGAGCAGCTCGCCGACGTCGTCCCGAACCACCTCGTCTCCCTCGACGTCCCCGACCAGGTCGCCGGGCGCGCCATGATCTGCCGGCGCCTGGAGATGCACCCGGTGGAGTGCGTGGCCCGCGGCTACCTCACCGGCTCGGGCCTGGCCGAGTACCGGGAGAGCCGATCCGTGTGCGGCGTGCCCCTGCCCGAGGGCCTGACCGAGGCCTCCCGCCTGCCCGAGCCGATCTTCACCCCGGCCGCCAAGGCCGAGCTCGGCGAGCACGACGAGAACGTCACCTTCGAACGCGTCATCCAGATGGTGGGGGAACCGGCCGCCACCGCCCTGCGTGAGACCACCCTGGCCCTCTACGGCCGGGCCGCCCGAGATCGCCCGCGACCGCGGCATCATCCTGGCCGACACCAAGTTCGAGTTCGGCACCGATACCAGCGGCGATCTGGTCCTCGGCGATGAGGTCCTCACCCCGACTCCTCCCGTTTCTGGCCCGCCGACGCCTGGGAGCCCGGCCGGGTCACCCTCCTTCGACAAGCAGTACGTGCGCGACTGGCTCACCGCGCCGGCCTCCGGCTGGGACCGCGACGGCGGTCAGGAGCCCTCGGCCCTGCCCGACGACGTCGTCGAGCGGACCCGGGAGTGCTACTCGAGGCCTACGAGCGACTGACCGGCCATCCCCTGGAGCTGTCATGACCTCGACCTCGCCCTCCTCCGTCCCCCGGTCAGCCGCCCCTGGAAGGTCCTCGGCCGGCTCAGGCCGACTCGTCGGCACCCTTCGATGCCTCTGACGGGAGCACGGCTCGCCTTCAAGCCCGGCCCGCTTCTACATCCTCATCTGCCTGATCGTCCTGACCATCGTCCTGGCGCTGTCAGCAGCCATCACCTCCGCCCTCGGGGTCACCAGCACCTCCTGCATCCTGGGCGGCACCGCCCCTCATCCTCGTGGGGCTGGGCATGCTCGCCTCCCTGCGGGCTCTCCGCCCGCTCCCTGGTGGTCAACGCCCCCGCCTGCGCCTGGAGCGCAACCGGGTCCGCGCGGCCCAGGCTCGCCGGCAGGCCGAGGCCGAGGCCGCCAAGAAGGCTGCAAGCGCCTCGAACGGCAGGAACACCAAGGGTAGGGCGGGCAAGGGCTCCCAGTCCTCGCAGCGGGGCTCGGGACCCGACGGCGTCGGAGCGCCCCAGCCCGGGACCGAGCTGGTGACGCTCACCGTGCCGGGAACCAAGGTGCTGGTTCCCGAGTCGACCGGGCGGCGTGAGCTGACCACCCCCGACGTGGTCTCCGGCCCGGTCACCACCGCGCTGGCCGCGACGTCACTCGGGCGTGCGGCCGACGAGCGCCTGGCCGGGACCTCCACCGGCGAGACCCTTATCCGCGTCGGCCAGCTCCTGCTCGGCGCCACCGGCTTCGTGCTCGTGGCCCTGGGGGCTCGCCTCCATCCTGGGACAGGTGATCTCATGACTCCCCGCGACCGACGTCCCGACAACGAGCGGGGTCCCGTTAACTGGGGCATCGTGCCCAAGAAGGCCCCTCGGGCGAAGAACACCTCAACCCGGCCCGGTGGCAACGGGCGGCTCGAGGTCATCCGCCCGGGCAACAACCCCGCTCCCTCCGGCCTCGGCGCGTCCGCCGCATCCGCCACCGGATCAGCTGACGGCGGCGCCGGCAGTGTCGGCAGTGCCGCAGGGCGGCGGTCATGACGGAGGAGGACATGCGCTCTGCGGCGGCCCAGGCCATCGCCTCGGGCACCGCCGACGCCGTTGATGCCGCCATCGCCATCGACCTGGCCGACGCGGCCGATGACGACACCGTCTGGGCCGGCTCCGCCGCCTCTCCCGCCTCCCCGGTCTCCATGGCCTCCGTGGGCTTCGCCCGCGGGTACTCCGCCACCAAGGACCGCATCGCGGACAGCGCTGAACCCGTCGAGCCGGAGCCAGCCCTGGGCAACACCGCAAACGGGACCGGGGTCGGGAACGAGGCTGCGGTCGAGACCGCGGCCGGTGACGGTGCAGACAGCGACGACGCCGATGACACGGGTGAGCCCAGTCGACGAGTCCCGGGAGCGCGGCGGGCCTCGTCCCGACGGCGGCCCCGGTCGCGCCCCCGGCAACAGCTCCGCCAGCGCCAGCAGCTCCGCTGCCGCCGCTGCAAACGGGCAGGACGGTGTCGCCGCCGGCAGTGCCGCCAGTGAGAACCGCTCCCGACCCGTCGTACGGCCCACCGCTGTCGAGGGCCCCAGCTCACCCCAGACCGCCACGACGACCACCCGTGTCTTCACCATCTCCCAGGGCAGGCCCACCTCCGTGCCCAGCGACGCCTCCGGGGCCGACGCGCCGCAGCCGGCACCGGCCGCCGCCCGCTCCGCGGCCTCCGCCCCGGCTCCCGACGCCGGAAGGCCGCCCGCCAGCGGCTACGGGTACCAGGCGCGCCCCAGCGCGCTCGTCCGGCGCCGCCCCGATGCGGCGCTCCCAGGCGCCACTGCCGCGACCACCCGCATGTCTACGAACATGCCTTCGGGCACGGCAGCCGCAGCCGACCCCGAGGAGGACGCCGGCATCCTGGCCGAGTCAAGCGCCTGGGAGGCGGCCACCAACGCCCTCGACACCGAGGAGATCAAGGCCCAGGGCGGTGGCACCGACTGGGGCGTGGGGCACGGACCGGCCAAGGGACGCGGCCCCCGCCGGCCCTCCTCCGGCACCGACTGGGGCGTCGGGCGAGGCCCCGCCAAGGGATCCAGCAACAACCGCACCCGCTCCCCCTGGCCCGCAGCGGTGCGCAGGCAGCGCCTGGCCGGTGTGGCCTTCGCCCTCATGGGCCTGGTCCTGGCCACCGTCTCCGCCATGAACCTGGCCCGCAACGCCGAGGCCGGGCACCTGTGGATTCCGCCGTGGCTCGTCGCCGTCCTGGGCGGCGCCGGGCTGGTGGCCGCAGCCGGATACCTGGCCTGGGCCGGAGGGACACCCCTGCGCCGCGAGGCCGAGCGCTGGAAACCCGGCGTGCTCGACGCCGCCGCAGGTCTGACAACCGGGACCGTCAAGGTTCACGACCCCGCCCGGCTGGTGGCCCGCGCTCGCGGACCGCTCCTGCTGGGCTCCTCCGAGCGCGCCGACGAGACGGCCCCCACCGTGGACTCCGGCCCCAGGCCGGTCATGGGAACCTCCACCGTCGACCAGTCGACCCGCGCCCCCGCGGGCGTGGCCGGGGCCGTGGGCGGCTTCATGCTGGCCAGTGCGGTGGTCTGCGCCGTCGTCGCCCTCATCCTGGGGCCCAGCTGGCTCATCGCCACCGCAGCCCTGACCCTGGGCGGGATCGTCGCGATCCGCCTGGCCGGCGAGTGGCTCGGTCAGGTCTGATCCGACCGGGGCCGGCCAGGACCGCACCGGGAGCGCTTCGACACTGTTGCGGCCCCCGCCCCGGGATCGCCCGCCGCTCTGCCGGACGAATGCTCCCGGTCAAGTCCGGGTAGTCTTGTCTGCGCACTCATCCCGCCTTATCTGAGGAGCACCCATGGGACGCATCGTCGTCGAGGTCATGCCCAAGCCCGAGATCCTTGACCCCCAGGGCAAGGCCGTCGTCGGGAGCCTTCCCCGCCTCGGATTCGACCAGTTCACCGGCGTGCGCCAGGGACGCCGCTTCGAGCTGACCGTGGACGGTCCCGTCACCGAGGAGCACCTGGCCGCCGCCCGCGAGGCCGCCGCCACGCTCCTGTCCAACCCGATCATCGAGGACGTCGTCTCCGTGGCCGCCGACGAGGAGGCCTGAGCCGTGAGTGACTCTCCCACCGCCCGCATCGGCGTCATCACCTTCCCCGGCACCCTCGACGACGTCGACGCCGCCCGCGCCGTGCGCCTGGCCGGGGCCGAGCCGGTGAGCCTGTGGCACAAGGATGCCGACTTGCGCGGGGTCGACGCCGTCGTCGTGCCCGGGGGCTTCTCCTACGGCGACTACCTGCGCTGCGGCGCCATCGCCCGCTTCGCCCCCGTCATGGGCGAGGTCGTGGCCGCCGCCGAGCGCGGCATGCCGGTGCTCGGCATCTGCAACGGCTTCCAGATCCTCGCCGAGGCCCACCTCCTGCCCGGTGCCCTCCTGCGCAACGCGGACCAGCGCTTCATCTGCGTCGAGCAGCGCCTGCGCATCGAGAACGCGCAGACCGCCTGGACCAACCGGTTCACGGCCGGGGAGGAGATCGTCGTCCCCATGAAGAACGGGGAGGGCAACTTCATCGCCGCGCCCGAGGAGCTCGATCGCCTCGAGGGCGAGGGCCTCGTCGTCTTCCGCTACGGGCAACCCCAACGGCTCGGCCCGGGACATCGCCGGCGTGCGCAACGAGCGCGGCAACGTCGTCGGCCTCATGCCCCATCCCGAGCACGCCGTCGAGCCCGGATTCGGCCCCGGCTCGCAGGCTCGGCCCGCGCACCGGTACCGACGGCCTGGGAGTCTTCCGCTCGGCCATCGACTCGCTTTTGGCCGCCTGACGACGCCGACCCGTCCGGGCCCCGTCCCGCGCCCGGGGCGCCGCCGGCTGCGCCGCTCCCGGATGACCGTCAACGTGGGGGACCACCTCGCCCCACCCTCCTCCGAGTTATCCACAGGACCGCCGAGGGCCTGTGTAGAACTGTGGAGAGGGTGGGGCGACTCGCTGCCCGGACCGGTGTGCGGCGGTCACGCTCGGGTTGCGCGAAGATGAAGAATGTGCTGTCGTCCCCGCCGGGCTCGATGTCACTGAAAGCACGCGGTCCGGGCCTGACTGATCGGACGGTTTTCCCACATTTTCAGGCAAAACTCTGTCTATGGCGATGATGCCTCAAGGTGCGTGGCGGTGTTTGTGGGAAGCCTCCAGCAGGATCGCTCACCCGGGTTGGAGATCTCGAACGGGTCTTGTGCACAAGGGGAGTGGCGACATCCCAAGAACCCACACACCCCTGCACAAGCCTGTGGACACGGCCTGTGGATAACTCCGCTCATGATGTGACGAAGTCCCCTGAACCGACTCTCCAACACACGACTGTCGACCGCTCACTGGTCAGTGATTGTGCTGCGAGACGTGCTCGTCGAGCCATGCTTTGAGAGGCTCGACGGCGGTCCAGACGTCTCGGATCCTCTCGCACACCTGGGGAGTATGCATCCAGGTGTCGGTGGGCCACTCCTGAATGACTGCCGCTCCCTTTCCATCTGAGGAAGTTGATGCGGGGATGGTCGGTCGGCCAGCCGCGCGGTGCGTTCTTCAGTGGCTGGTCTGCACCAGGTGTGACGGGCAGCCCCTGTGCGGCGAGTTCTTGGGTGATCTCCTCGAACCGGATTCCGGTGACGTCGGCGTCGATGGCGCCCCGGAAACGGCCGAGCTGGTCGGCGGTCATCCGCATGGCTCCGTAACCGGTGGTGATACCGGTGGCCGACACACTGAGGTAGTAGCCAATTCCACCGGTGGCCTGAGGAGTGCTGGTGGCGCCTGTCCAGAGCTTGTAAGGGGTCTTGTCCTGGGTGAAACGCAGGTCACGGTTGGGGCGGAACATGCGCAACGGGCCGAACTCGCTGGAGAGCTCGTCAACCAGTGCACTCATGGGGGCTTTCACGTCCCGCTGCCAACGCTGCCTGTTGACGCTCCAGAAGTCCTTCGAGTTGTCCTGCGCCAGGTCGGCGAAGAACTCGAACATGGCTGTCGGCAGTCCCTGGAAGGCGCTCATGATCCCTCGCTCCCCGATTCCCCGCCGGTGATGGCGCGGTTGTGCCTCATGGCCACCTCAACCCAGAAGGCGAGGCGACCGTCATCGGCGACGGCCTCAGGAGCGACGGTGATCCAGCCGGGCCCCATGCCTCGCCCGGCCCCCATCCGGGCCTGTGCGGCACCCGGCTCGCCCAGAAGCGCCTCATGACGCCCGGCGGCGACGCGTACCAGGAGGTCGCCGTTCCTTCCGACGCTGACGATCATCTTGTTGTTGACCATGATCGCGCGGCCTCCGAACATGGACACCTCGCGCACGTCCGGTTCATCATCGACCAGCGCGCGGACGCGCTGAACGAGGTGGTGCTGCTCGGGCGTCATTGCTGCCATGGCTGCGCCTCCCATCGGCGGTCAGTCGGTCAGGGGCCGCCAGTGGTCCGCACCGGCGTCCCCGCCTGCGCCGGCAATCGCGAGGCGGGGCAGGAAGTGGGCCCAGCCGTGCGCGTGCCCGCGGACCTCGGGCTCGGGCAGATCGACGTGGCACAGGTCCACACGCGTGCCACCAGTGATCGGGGTCAGGAGGAACTCGACCCTGGAGGCGCCGGCGGGCAGCTCGTTACTGCCGGCGAACCCCCACGAGACCACCACGCGCTTGAACGGCTCGACCACGAGGTACTCGCCCCGCACGGGATAACCGGCGATATCGACCGCGAACCGGCCGCCCGGCGTCGGGTCGAGATCGGCGTACTGCCCCATCCACGCCGTCATGCCCTCGTTGGTGGTGAGGTACTCGAACACCGCCTGCGGGGGCGCCTCGATCTCAATGGAGTCACGGAACTCAGCCATGCTGCTTCTCCTGTCGCTGCTCGACGGCGGACTTGAGGGCCGCCAGCCTCTCGGGCCAGAAGTCGTCGAGGTAGGAGCGCACCGCCGCGAATCCATCCGTGCTCAGCGCGTACAGGCGGCGCGTGTGATCGGCGGTGACGGTCGCCAGACCCGCCCTGTGAAGGGTTCGAAGATGGTGCGAGGTGGTCTGCTGCGACAGCCCGACCGCCTGCGCGACGACACCGACAGGCTGCGGCCCTGAACGGATCACCCGCAGGATCGCCCGACGGTTCCCATCGGCCAGCGCCCGCAGCGCCACATCGACATCGATCGCCTCTGCCGCTCCCACACGCTCCTCCTCAGATCGACGACCCCACCCTAACACAAACGACCATTTGCACTCATGACCATTTGTATATTGATGACGTGGCTTCCTGCGGGGCGGCGAACCGCATGAGGGACTGATCCTCCCGATCTGGCGGTTAGGGCCTGTCCTGAGCCGGATCCGCTCGGGCCTGAAGGTGCCGTCAGTCAGTCGATCGCTAGCCCACCAGGTCGGCCACGATCTGCAGGAGGTCCTGCAGGTGCCGGTTGGACAGGAACTCCCGGCGCACGGACTCGTGCGCGGCCAGCCCCATCTCCCGGGCCCGCTCGGGGAAGAGCAGCAGGTCGCGCACGGCCTCGGCCCAGGCGGCGCCGTCGGCCGGGTCGATCAGGACGCCGTCGACGCCGTCGTCGATCTGGTCGCGGATGCCGCCCACCGCGGAGGCGACCACCGGGGCCTTCTTCCACATCGCCTCGGCGACGGTCAGCCCGAAGGCCTCGACCAGGGATCGCTGGGTGACCACCGAGCTGACCCGCTGGACAGCGTTGACGACGGTGGCGTTGACCTCCCGGTCCTCCATGCTCACCGCGGCCACGTGGATCCGGGAGGCGACCGAGTCGGGCAGCACTGAGCAGCGCTCCACGATCTGGGTCAGGGTCGCCTGCGACTCGGGCCCGTCCGGGGAGGGGCCGACCAGCAGCAGGTGGGCGTCCTCAGGCAGCAGGGCGATGCTCTCCGCGAAGGCCTCCACCAGTTCCAGACCGCCCTTGAGGCGGTCCCAGCGGTTGACCTGGGTGACGACCCGGGCGCCCAGCGGCACCGGGCCACCGGCCAGGACCGGGTCGTTGGCCAGGCCGCGGAAGGCGTCGGCGCGCCCGTCGTGACGCATGAAGGGCACGGCCTCGAAGGGCGGCTCGCCGGCGAAGATCCCGGACAGGCGCGCCACCGACCAGGCCTCGTCCAGGTCCAGGACCCGGTTCTTGGGGGAGTCGGCGTCGATCGAGGGGGCCAGGACCGCGCAGTGCTCGGCCTCGATGTAGGGCGGGCGGTACTCGGGGCGGGAGACGACCACCAGGTCCACGTCCTCCAGGTAGCGGTCCAGGAAGGCCCAGGCGTAGTCGGCGGCTCGCCCGCGCCCTCGGCTCCGGCGTGGCAGCGCCAGATGACCGTGGCGCCCACGGCCTTGAGTGCCTTGGCCAGGCCCGCTGTGGGCGGGTCGTGGAGGATGACGACGTCGTCGGGGCGGACCTCGTCAACGATGTTCTCTGCGTTGGAGGACAGGACGTGCTCGTAGATGTCGCGCTGCTTGTCCCCGAGCTTGCCGCCGTCGCCGCGGTCGCCGTGGATGCCTGCGTGCAGCCGGTCTGCGATCTGGGTGAACTCCTCGGGCGCGTCCAGGGTCAGCCAGCGCACGTCGAGGCCGGCGCCCAGGGAGTAGCCCACGAGGGGTGCGACCGTCTCCGCCGGCCCCGAGCCGGCGGCGAGCCGACGGCGTCACCGTCACACGGTGCGTCCCTCCAGCAGGGCCTCGGCCCCCGCCAGGCTCGTGCGCAACCGCCTGACGGCCACCTCGTCCAGGTGGCTTTCCAGATGCGACAAGGGGCAGTGGGGCGACGTCGATATCTCTCATGCCACGATCTTCCCTCGAAATCGTGTGAGGCGCAGCACTTTGAGGGCGGGCGTGGCGCCTCGTTGCCGTTTCGGCATATTTCTCGGCCGGAATCCAGGCGGCGTGATGGAGGGCGCAGGGAGCGCTGGGTCGGTGCGCTGGTGAAGTGAGGGCGCCGCGGGCGCGGGTAGGCTTGGCCCGGCCGCACTCCCTCTTCGACCAGGAGCACCCATGGCGCCCGAGCCCGCGATCCCATCCGCCCACCCCGGCACTGTTGCCGACGCCGCCGCAACCCCCGAGCGGGAGATGCCCTGGAAGGATCTGGGCCTCAAGGCCGACGAGTACGAGTCCATCCGTGAGCTCCTGGGTCGGCGCCCCACCAACGCCGAGCTGGCCATGTACTCGGTCATGTGGTCCGAGCACTGCTCCTACAAGTCCTCCAAGGTCCACCTGCGCCAGTTCGGTGCCAAGACCACTCCCGAGATGCGTGAGCACCTCCTGGTCGGCATGGGGGAGAACGCCGGCGTCGTCGACATCGGCGACGGCTGGGCCGTGACCTACGAGGTCGAGTCCCACAACCACCCCAGCTACGTCGAGCCCTACCAGGGGCCGCCACCGGTGTGGGCGGCATCGTGCGCGACATCATCTCCATGGGGGCGAGGCCCGTGGCCGTCATGGACCAGCTGCGCTTCGGCGCCGTCGACCATCCTGACACCGCGCGCGTCGTCCACGGCGTCGTGGCCGGCGTGGGCACCTACGGCAACTCCCTGGGACTGCCCAACATCGGCGGCGAGACCGAGTTCGACTCCTCCTACCAGGAGAACCCGCTGGTCAACGCCCTGTGCGTGGGCGTGCTGCGCCACGAGGACATCCACCTGGCCAACGCCACGGGCGCCGGCAACAAGGTGGTGCTCTTCGGGGCGCGCACCGGCGGCGACGGGATCGGCGGTGCCTCCATCCTGGCGTCCGAGTCCTTCGAGGACGGCATGCCCGCCAAGCGGCCCAGCGTCCAGGTGGGGGACCCCTTCATGGAGAAGGTCCTCATCGAGTGCTGCCTGGACCTGTTCGGCGCCGGGCTCGTGCTCGGGATCCAGGACCTGGGCGCCGCCGGCATCTCCTGCGCGACCTCCGAGCTGGCCTCCAACGGCGACGGCGGCATGCACGTCGACCTGGAGAAGGTGCTGCTGCGCGACCCCACCCTGACCGCCGGCGAGATCCTCGATGAGCGAGTCCCAGGAGCGCATGATGGCCGTCGTCGCGCCCGACAAGCTCGAGCGTTCATGGCCGTCATCGACAAGTGGGACGTCGAGGCCGCCGTCATCGGCGAGGTCAACGGATCGGGCCGCCTGACCATCGACCACTTTGGGGAGCGGATCGTCGACGTCGACCCGCGCACCGTGGCACACGAGGGCCCCACCTACGATCGCCCCTACGCCCGCCCCGCCTGGCAGGACGAGCTCAACGCGGACACCACTGAGCGCCTGGCCCGCCCCGGCAGTGCCGTCGAGCTCGCCGAGCAGGTGCGCGCCGTCGTGACGAACCCCAACCAGGCCTCCACTGCCTGGGTCACCAACCAGTACGACCGGTTCGTGCGCGGCGACACCGCCCTGTGCCAGCCCGACGACGCCGGCGTCATTCGCGTCGACGAGGCCACCGGACGAGGCGTGGCCATCGCCACCGACGCCAACGGCCGCTTCACCAAGCTCGACCCCGCCACCGGCGCCGCCCAGGCCCTGGCCGAGTCCTACCGCAACGTGTGCACCGTGGGCGCCCGGCCCCTGGCCGTCACCGACTGCCTCAACTTCGGATCGCCGGAGGACCCCGACGCCATGTGGCAGCTCGTCGAGGCCATCACCGGCCTGGCCGACGCCTGCGCCGTCATGGGCGTGCCGGTCACCGGCGGCAACGTCTCCTCTACAACTCCCACGGCAAGGTCAAGGGGCAGATCGACTCCTCGATCAACCCCACGCCCGTCGTCGGCGTCCTGGGCGTCATGGACGACGTGCGCCGGGCCAACCCTCGGGCTGGCACGAGGAGGGTCTGCCATCATGGCGCTGGGTGCCACCGCCGACGAGCTCGACGGCTCGGCCTGGTCCCGCGTGGTCCATGACCACCTCGGCGGGCGGCCCCCTCGCGTCGACCTCGAGGCGGAGATGGCCCTCGGGCGTGTGCTGCTGGCTCTCAGCGAGGCGGAGGGGCCCGGTGGCGAGCCGCTGGTGCGCGCTGCCCACGACTGCTCCGCCGGCGGCCTCATCCAGACCCTCGTGGACTCCTGCCTGCGATGCGGCGTCGGCGCCAGCGTGGACCTGACCGCCATCCAGGAGGAGGGCGTGGACGATTTCACCGCCCTGTTCTCCGAGTCCGGGGCCCGCGCGATCGTCGCCGTGCGCGAGGAGCTCGTGCCCGCCGTGACCGCGGCCGCCGAGGCCGAGGACGTCGCCGTCGCCCGCCTGGGCACCACCGGTGGCGACCTGCTCGTCGTGGCCGGCAGCGACCTGCTTGCCGACGGCGGTGCCGGCCGGCCCCTCGTCCTGGACCTGGCCGAGCTCGGGGCCGACGTCGAGGGCGTCCTGCCGGGCCTGTTCTGAGCTCGTCCCTCCACTCCGCACCGAGCCGGGCGTTTCTCGCGTAGCCCCAGAAATACCGTAGGGGCTACGCGAGAAACGCCCGGCTCGATGTCCGAGAGGTGTGGAAAGAGGCAGCCGGGCCTTACGAGTCCCGGTGCACACCGCTAGCCTGGGTGCATGATCGATCACATCTCTGTGAATGTCAGCGATCCGGAGGCTTCGAAGGCCTTCTACGAGGCGGCGCTCGCGCCGCTGGGCTACCGCGTCGTCATGGAGTTCGGGCCCGTCACCGGGTTGGGGGCCTCCGTGCCCGGGGCTCCGCAGGACGCCCGGGTGCCCCCGGATCTATGGCTGTCTCCGACCAAGAGCCCGACGCCCTGCCATGTTGCCGTGACGGCGTCGTCGACGGCGCAGGTGGATGCCTTCCACAAGGCGGCCCTGGCGGCTGGGGGCAAGGACAACGGCGGACCCGGCGAGCGTGCGCACTACCACCCCGGCTACTACGGGGCCTTCGTTCTCGACCCCGACGGCAACAACCTCGAGGCCGTCTTCCACGGCACCGGCGACTGAGCCTGTCCGCGGCCTCACACTCGCCGTCGACCTCCCTCCGTCGACGGGGACCTTTTACTCGTGAGGGGACAGAAAACCCGCACCTGCACGTGCGGGTTGTCCCCGCCGGGGCAAGATGCTCCCCGACGCGTGGAATGTCCCCGTCTGGTGCCTGTTGCGGAGGTCGGGGCGGAGGCCTTGGTGCGCCGGCGCCACCCAGATCAAGGCGTGCCCTGTAAGCCGGGTAGGGGAGCGGGGCCTTGGTGAAACGGATAGAAGGCGGCGTCTACCGTCCGGCCTTCGTGCTCCCGCCGGTGATGAACGCGGACGCGGTGCGTGTGACGCCGATGAGCACGAGGCAGAGAATGCCGGCAAGGGCGGCGGTCAGGATGTTCTTGAGCCAACGACGTCCGAGGGGCTCGCCGGCGGGGGCGAGCTCGTGGCTCATGGGGCGGGAGGTCGTGATCGCGGTCATGACTCCAGCCTGCGTGATCGCGGCCCGTGGGACATCGGGCCGCCGAATGATTCTCCGACGACCCATATCCATCCAAAGGAGGGCGGGGCTCGGCGCGCTTCCTACCCAGGTTGGAGACGGCCGCCCGACGACGGTGCCGGCCGTCCCTGGTCGACTCCCGGCTCTCCCGCATCGCCCTGGGTGTGCCCGGCGAGGACCCTTCCATGAGTAGCACGAGCCCGCCGACGACGCCCGCCACGACGCCCTCGGCGGCCCCCGTCGATAAATGTCCGGGTGTCTCGGGGAGATATCGAAACGGCTGACGCGTTGCGCGCGTCGGTCGCTTCGCCCTGCGCGCGCCCGCCCGCGGTGGCTCGGTGCGGCGCCAAAGAGGCGCTACCGCGTGTCGCGCGCCCGGCGTGGCGCCCTCTCAGCCCCGGATTTGCCAGATATCACTCAGGTAACTGCTCGCCATCGGCTCAAGATGCCGCAGATATCTCGCAGAGATCTCTAGACTTCAACCATGACTGTGCCTTCAGAGACCTCGGGGACGATCGACCCTCGCGAGGTGTCACTGTATGCCGGCCACTTCGACGCACTGTGGGGAGTGGCCTGGAGCCCGGATGGGACGCGGCTCTTGTCCGGATCGCATGACGGCACGGCCCGTGTCTGGGACGCGAACAGCGGCATCGAGCTGTTCGCGCTCGCGGGCCCCAGTCTGTCCATCAGTGCGGTGGCCTGGAGCCCCGACGGCACGCGCCTCCTCACCGCGGCGGAGGATCACAGCGTGCGCGTCTGGGACGCGACCACCGGCGCCGACCTGCTGACCCTGGGCGTCGGTGGTTCCGGTGTCGGCGGGGCGGTGGCCTGGAGCCCCGACTCCACCCGCATCCTCACCAGCTTCGACGACGCCTCGGCCCGTATCTGGGACGCCTCCGGCGGCCAGGTGGTGCGCACCCTGTCCGGACACACTGACCACCTCACCGCGGTGGCCTGGAGCCCCGACGGGACCCGCGTGGCCACCGCCTCCGACGATGGCACCGCCCGGGTCTGGGACGTCACCACCGGCACCGAGCTGCTGCGCGTGGGCCCCATGGCCTTCGTGGGCCGCGGTGGAGCGATGGGCCCCGACGGCACACCGGCTCACGTCGGCCCGATCGAGCCGATGACTGGACTGTCGTGGAGCCCGGACTCACGCCGCATCATCACCGCCTTCGACTCGGCCGAGCCCCGGGTCTGGGACGCCGCCACCGGCGAGGAGATCCTCAGCCTCCACGGCCGCGAACGCCGCTGGGTGAGCGTGGTCTCCTGGAGCCCTGACGGCAGCCGCATCGTCACCGACGACATCTCCGGCACCACCGCCCACATCTGGGACGCCGCCACCGGCGAGGAGCTGTTCAGCCTGCGCGGTCACAGCCAGTGGGCCTGCTCCCTGGCCTGGAGCCCGGACTCGCGCCGCGTGGCCACAGGCTCGCACGACGACACCGTGCGGGTCTGGGACGCCGCCACCGGCCAGCCCCTGCTCGTCCTGGGGCCCGGCAACTCCGCTGGGAGCGTCTCCTGGAGCCCCGACGGTTCGAGGATCACCATTGGCGCCAAGATCGGCGGCAACCGCGTCTGGGACGCCGCCACCGGCGAGCCGCGGCTGACGGTGGACAGCGGTGCCCGTGAGCTGAGTGAGGTAGTCTGGAGCCCCGACGGCACCCGCCTGGCCACCTCCTCCTACCTCTCACCGCGCGTTCTCATCCTCGACGCCGCCACCGGCGACGTCGTCCAGGCTCTGACCGCCGGCGAGGACGACGTCAACGACGTCGCCTGGAGCCCGGACAGCGAGCGCATCCTCTCCGGCCTGGGCGACGACCGCGCCGCGATCTGGGACGCCGCCCGCGGCGAACGCCTCCTCACCCTCGAGGGCCACCGCGACATGATTACCTCGGTGGCCTGGAGTCCCAACGGCCAGCGCGTGCTGACCGGCTCCCAGGACGGGACCGCCCGCATCTGGGATGCCACCACCGGCGAGGTCATCCACACCTATACCGGCAACTGGGTGCGCGACGTCGGTGGACCCAAGGCGGCCCCAGGTCGTCACCGGCAGCGCCGACGGCGCCCACGTCTGGGACGTCATCACCTCCGGCGAGCTCGTGACGCTGCGCGATGAGGGCGCCATGGTCCGCTCCTACGCGTGGAGCCCCGATGGCGCCCGGGTCCTGGCCGGCTTCGACGACGGTGTCGTGCGCGTGTGGGACGAGGTCTCCGGCAAGGTCGTCCTGTCCCTGGCCGGCCACCGCTTCGGCGTCACCGACGCTCAGTGGAGCCCCGACGGCACCCGGATCCTCACCGGATCCGAGGACGGTACCGCGCCTGTGGGACGCCACCACCGGCGAGATGACCGGTCTGTTCCTGTGCTTCCTGCCCGATGGCGGGGTCGCCATCCTCGACGCCCCCTCCCTGAGTCTGCGCTCGGGGCCCGGCGAGGTCTGGGACTACCTCGGCCGTCCCGAGATCCTCGCCGGCCAGCTCACCCGGGTGGGCGTGGAGCGGCGCCAGTACATCGATCCGAACCCTGGTGCCCCATGTCGCCGCCGGGTCGGCTGCGGAGGAGTCCGACGAGGCCGCTGAGGCGCCTCAGGTGCCTGAAGGTGGGAAGCCGCCGAACCCGCTGAGGTCGCCGAGGCCACCGCCTGCGGAGCCCACTGAATCGGAGTCTGCGGAGCCCGGCGAGCAGCCGGCGGCTCCGGCGTCCTCTGACGCGTCCGTGTCGTCGTCGGTCTCCGCCGCGTCGGCCGATGCGGAGGGGGTCTCGAGGCCGTCCCCTCGGCCGCCGACGGTACGTCCAAGGACGCTGTGGCCGAGGCTGCTGCTGATACCTCCGCCGAGTTCCTCGCCGAGGCCGCTGCGGAGTCCGCCCCCGGTGAGGAGGCCCCCGACGAGGCCACGATCGCCACCCCGGTCTCCGCTCCCGAAACGGAGGATGCGACCGCTGCCGGGCAGGTCCGGCACGGTGCAACCGCCGTCCACACGCCGGCCGAGGCCGTACCGGCCTCCGGGCAGCCGGCTGAGCAGGTCCCGAGCACAGCGCCGAGCAGGTCGAGACCGAGCCGGTCGCCGCGCCGACGGGTGAGACCCTCCTCGTCCAGCCCTTCCCCGTCGACCAGGGCCTCGTGGACGGCGAGGTGACGGCGCCCGCCGCGACGACGCCGTCGATGGTCGAGACGCCTGCTGCTCCTGTCGCGGCCCCGGTCGCGAACGAGGCCGGTGCTGAGGCGCCGGAGGCTCAGGCCCCACTGAGGCCGGGCTGAGGCCGCCACCGAGAGCGCCGTCGAGACGCCCGCCTCCCCATCGCCGCAGATCAGGATCGGCCGCCGCCGCGCGCAGGGCCCGGCACGCGGCCGCCACTGCCCGACCCCGCCCGAGTCGGGCACGGAGGCGGTGCCACGGGAGACCCCTGCGGTGGCATCGGACGCGGCTGAGCCCGCACGGGTCGCCTCCTCCGGGCCGGGCCGGGTCGGGCTCACGAGCCGGTGGCGATTCCCACCGTCGAGCACGCCGGCGGTGAGCCCGTGGCCGCTCCCACCGGTGAGACCGTGGCTCACCCCGACCAGCCCTGAGTCGGGCCGGGAGGGTGTCCCCGTCGCCCCTGCAGCAGCCGACGGCCTCCTCCGGTGAGGCCTGGGAGAACGTGGCGGTCTCCGCTCGGACCCCCGCCGACGCCGTCGGCCACGTCGGTGAGCAGACCACGATGGATGCCCCCGAGGAGTCCGGCGAGCCGGTGCAGACGGAGGTTCCCTGGTACGCCGCCTCCGTCGAGGGCGCGGTGCCGCCCGCGGCTGACGCGGCGGCCCCTGAGGCTCGGGGCGCCTGACCTCGAGCCCTGCCTCGCGCCGACCGCCTCGACCCCTGAGGACCAGCCCGAGGGCCGTGCGGTGGAGGCTGCCCCCGCCGAGCCCGTCGCCGGACGGCCCGGTGAGACCGATGAGACCGCGGCCGGCTCCGCCGAGCCCGTCGCCGGCACCGCGGACGCACCCGAGGAGCCGGCCCCGTCCCCCTGGGGGGGCCAGGAGCTGCGCCGTCGGATCTACACCGAGGTCCAGGAGTTCGTCGCCGCCATCGCGCGCCGTGACGTCAACGAGCTGGCGAGCCGCTACGGGATCGCCGGCAACGACCTGGCCGGACTCGACGAGCAGCTGGCCGGGCTCTCCGCACCCGCCTCCGACCTGACCCTCTACCCGGTGGAGCAGGCCGACGACTACGTCGACGACCACCACCGCCTGAGCCTGAGCGAGCTGGAGGGCGGCGGCGTCGTCATCGCCAGCGAGCTGTGGGCCCACGGTGCGTCCACCGGGGCACGGCTCGTCGCCCACTGGAACCCCATGGGGATCTACCCCTTTGACTTCCGCCACGTGAGCATGTGAGTCATCTCCTGTGAGCGCCCGCGGGCGCCCAGCAGCCCGGTGTGTCCCCGTATCAGCAGGTGTGGGGACACACCGTTTCAGGGGCAACGGCGTGCTCAGCTCGGGGCGCTCGGAGGCCCGTGCGCGTTCATGGTGAGAGCGACCCGCGCGGATATGTGCTCAGGCTGTGAACCGCATAGACTTCCCGCCATCAGTTCATCCACCGAGAGGGGACGTTTGTGTCGACGGCGCAGCACCCGGCACATGCCCGTGTCGCCGCCTGGGCAGTGCACATCTTGACCATGTCGGGACTGGTATGGGCCAGTCTGGCCATGCTGGCCACCATCCACCCTCGCCGGGAGTTCGCCTGGATGTGGTTCTGGCTCCTCGTCGCCCTCGTCGTCGATGGTGTGGACGGCACCCTGGCCCGGCGTGCCAAGGTCTCCGAGATCATCCCCTGGTTCGACGGCGGCATCGTCGACATCGTCGTCGACTACCTCACCTGGACCTTCATCCCGGCGGTCTTCATGTACGTGGCCCTGCCGATGGGGCCCAGGCTGGTGGCCGGCCTGCTCATGGCCCTCATCCTGAGCTCGTCGATGTTCTGCTACGCCAACAAGCAGTGGAAGTCCACCGATTACTACTTCGTGGGCTTCCCGGCGGCCTGGAACATCGTGGCCCTCATGTTCTACGTGCTCCAGACCCCGGCAGCCGCCAACATCATTATCACCCTCGTCTTCGTGGTGCTCACCCTCGTGCCCACGCACTACGCGCACCCGGCCCGCGTCAAGCGCTTCCGCACCTCAACATCGCCGCGGTGGCGGTATGGTTCCTGGCCACCTGCTGGCTCGTGGCGACCTACCCACACCGTCCCCTCAGCCTGGTCGCGGTCATCGTCGTCTCCGGCGGGTGGTTCCTGCTCGCCGGGGTTCTGCGTTCGATCCGCGGCGCCGAGCCGAACGCAGAACCGGATACAGCGCCCGCTGGCTCCGCCTCCTCGTGACACCCTCGGCAGACTCCTGACTGCACAGCGGCCACCCAGCCATCACGGCGGCTGGCCGCTTCGTCGTACCCGCAGGGCCGTCGTCAGCCCTTCCGAGGGGCGCGCAGGCCACGGGCGACGGCCACGTCCCGCAGCCAGCGCCCGCCCTCGAGCAGGAAGGTGCTCAGCACCAGGCCGATGACCACCAGGACGACCCATTGGGGGTAGCCGTGGCCATGGCCGTCGTCGCCCGCCAGGAAGAAGTACACATAGGGCGCCACGAAGGTGATGAGGTGACGAGGAAACCGGCGAAGCGGATACGACGCCGTCGGCCCGCCACCATCGCGATGATGCCCTCACGTAGGGCACGGCGGTGACGATGTCGATGGTCCACAGCACCAAGGGGTTGCCCTGGAAACCGGGGGCGAAGGTGGCCGGCAGCGCCCTCAGCGAGGAGTAGACGAACACCGTGGCGTAGGCGAGGAAACGCGGGTTGTGCAGCATCCGGACGATGCCGGCGCGGGGCACCAGATCCACCTCCGCCTCGCGCAGTGCGGCCAGGGTGTGCCGTGAGACCCTCAACGGGTCCGTGCCCTCCAGGACAGTGCGCAGGTAGTTGATCTGCGCAGGCGTCCCGGTGGCCCACTCATCCAGCAGCCGGCGCGGGCTCACGGCGACGACGACGGTGCCGCTGCCTTCGCTGCCATGGCCGGCGCTGCCGGGCTCAGGAGCTCCGGCGCTCTTGGGCTCGTCCAGGGAGTCCTCGTCCAAGGAGACGACGTGGACGAGGTCCTCGCCCAGAACCGCGTGCAACCGGACCAGCTGCTGCGGGTTCACCTCGCTCAGCCACAGGCGCTGCCCGTGCTCGACCGCCAGGGACAGCGCGTCCCCAGCGCCCAGCCGTGCTCATCGGGCGTCAGAAGCTCCTCGGGGCTGGAGACGTGGGCGAGCTCGGGCACCTCGGCGACGTTGAAACGCGTCAGGTCGCCGATCCGGTCGACCACTGCTACCGTCCGCAGGACCTCGGGATCCAGGAGGTGACGTTGTACGACGTGCAGCTCTGTGACGGAGCGCAGGGCCAGCAGGTCCATCACCGAGGAGGACGGGACGGGGCGGCGATCGGCGGTGTGAGCGGGCATCGGACTGAGCATAGGCCAGGAGTGCCTTCTCTCCTCACCCGGGAGGCGGAGGGCCCCATCCTGTCCTCGGGTCGGTGCCAGGGGCGCAGGCGGGCCGGGCGGGCCCAGGGCCGGCCGAGGGGCTTAGAGTGGGTCAATGGGCACTCACGGGCATCCCTCAGCACCGCCCGGCCGGCGCAGCGGCCAGGGCTGCTCGTCGTGGCCGGGCGTGGGCCTCATCGGATCCCGCTTGGCGGACATTGCCCGGGACAGCGGCTGGAGGATCCGGATCCTCCACCGCAGCAGACGGGGCCGAGCGCCGCGGGAGGGCATTGAGGTCGATGCCTCGGGTAGGGAGCACGCCTGGTGGGCTCCCAGCCGAGCGCCTCCTGGCGCCCGGAGCCCTGGAGGGGCCAGAGCCGTGGTGTGCCTGTCGGGCGCCCCGATCGCGCCGCGCCCCTGGACACCGGCGCGCCGTCGCGCGCTCGCGGCCTCGCCTGTCCACCACCGCCCCTCATCGCCCGGGTCGCCGCGGGCCTGCCTCGGCGGGGCGGCCCGGGGTCCTGCTGAGTGGGTCGGCCACCGGCTTCACGGGGATCGGGGGATGAGATCCTCACCGAGGCGTGCGGCCCGGGCGAGGGATTCCTGTCCGAGCTGTGCCAGCGCTGGGAGGCCGCCGCGGGCCCGGCGGCGCGGGCAGGGCTGCGCACGGTCCAGTCCCGCACGGGTCTGGTGGTCAGCCCTCGGGCGGGCTGGGCAGGCTCCTCGGCGCCGCCTACCGGGTGGGGGCGGGGCCCGCTCGGCCGCGGCGACCAGTGGCAGCCGTGGATCGGGCTGGAGGATGCCGCGGCCGGTCTCCCTGTGGGCCATCGAGCACGACGACGTCCATGGACCGGTCAACCTGACCGCGCCCTGAGCCTCTGCGCAACCGCGACCTCCACCGGCTGCTGTCCCGCGCCTGCGGCCCTCCCTCGATGGCGGTGGTGCCCCAGGTCCTGCTGGACCGGGCGGGAGGGACCGGGGCGGCCGGCGGTACCGGCAGCATCGGCGGCATGCTCGCCGAGCTGCTCGGTGCCTCCCAGCGCGCTGTCCCCCAGGCGCTGCTCGCCTCCGGCTTCCGCTTCACTGCGCCCGGCGCGGCCTCGATCTGGGGACTCGGCACCTGACTCCCGCCCCGGCGCCGCGGTGACCATGATGCGGACATCGCGGTGTCGACTGCCTCACCGGCCACCGGGCGGCGGTCCGGCCCGACGGGGCCCGATGCCGGAGCCGCCTTCCTCACCGGCCGGCACGACGACTCATGGTGCCGGCCGCTCTCGTGCATCCGACGTCAGACGCGGGCAATGACCTCGCCGTGCACGACGACGAACCATGAGTCCTCGCTGCCGCCCCACTGCCGCCACGCCTCGGCCATCGTCTCCAGGTCTGCTTCGCGCGCCAGCCCCAGGTCGACGGCCTGGGGCCCAAAGGAGGTCAGGCACCGCTGCGCCCAGGTCTCCGACTGCCAGGCCCGGTCGGCGGGAGTGGCGTAGCACCAGGTGGAGGCTGAGGCCGTCACGTCGGTGAAGCCCGCCGCCCGGGCCCAGGACAGCAGCCTGCTCCCGGCATCGGGCTCGCCGCCGTTGGTTCGGGCGGTAGTCATGTAGACCGAGCGCCACTGCTCCATGCCCTCGGGATCGGGGAACCAGGTCATGGCGGAGTAGACGGCGTCGCGCACGGCCACGATCCCGCCGGATCGGGTGAGGCGCCGCATCTCCACCAGGGCGCCCACCGGGTCCGCCAGGTGCTGGAGGACCTGGTGGGCGTGGACGACGTCGAAGGAACCGTCCTCGAAAGGCAACGCCATGACGTCCCCGCAGCTCAGCTCCACCTGCTCGGACAAGCCTCGTTCGCTCAGCGTTGCCCGAGCGGCCTCCAGGGCGTCGGCCGCGGCATCCAGGGCGACGACCCGCCCCGGGGCGACGCACTCGGCGAGGTCCGCGGTGATGGTCGCCGGCCCGCAGCCGACGTCGAGCAGATCCATACCAGCGCTCAGGTGGGGGAGGAGATGGGCGGCCGAGTCCGCAGCGCTGCGGCGCGCGTGCGCGCTCAGGACCGCCGCCCCGTGGCCGTGGGTGTAGCGGGCCGCGCCGGCTGAGCCGCCTGACCTGCCTGAACTGTCCGAACTGTCTGAATACGGCTGGCTGTTCATGGCCAGATCATCCGGGAACTGTGATCTACGCTGCGTGAGCATCCGGTATGCGGTCTTTGCGACGTCCATGTTTCCGCCGAACAGCGAGATGTTTCGTCTCAGTGAACGTCTCGGTGGAAGTCTTCTCGCGGCGCCGCGGCGACCAGCCAGGTGCTGAGCTTATTCCGCTAGGCGAAGGAGTCCCCCATGCAGGACGTTGTCGAGAAGGTCTACGAGCAGGTTGTCGCTCGCAACCGTGGAGAGGTCGAGTTCCACCAGGCCGTCCACGAGGTGCTGGAGTCCCTCGACCCCGTCATCGCCAAGCACCCCCACTACGCCGAGGGTGCCCTCCTGGAGCGCATCGTCGAGCCCGAGCGCCAGATCATGTTCCGAGTCCCGTGGGTCGACGACGCCGGCCAGGTCCACGTCAACCGCGGCTTCCGCATCGAGTTCAACTCCGCCCTGGGCCCCTACAAGGGCGGCCTGCGCTTCCATCCCTCGGTCAACGCCGGCATCATCAAGTTCCTCGGTTTTGAGCAGATCTTCAAGAATGCCCTGACCGCCCAGGGCATCGGCGGCGGCAAGGGCGGCTCCGACTTCGACCCGCACGGCCGCTCCGACGCCGAGGTCATGCGATTCTGCCAGTCCTTCGTGACCGAGCTGGCCCGTCACATCGGCCCGTCCACCGACGTGCCCGCCGGTGACATCGGTGTGGGCGGCCGCGAGATCGGCTACATGTTCGGCCAGTACAAGCGCCTGCGTAACTCCTACGACGCCGGCGTCCTCACCGGTAAGGGCCTGGCCTGGGGCGGCTCCCTCGTGCGCACCGAGGCCACCGGTTACGGCGCCGTGTCTTCGCCCAGTCCATGCTCCCACCAAGGGCGAGTCGCTCGAGGGGCAAGAAGGTCATCGTCTCCGGCGCCGGGCAACGTGGCGATCTACGCCATCGAGAAGGCCCAGCAGCTCGGTGCCACCCCCGTCACCTTCTCCGACTCCTCCGGCTACGTCGTCGACGAGGCCGGTGTGGACCTCGACCTGCTCAGGAGATCAAGGAGGTCGAGCGCGGCCGCGTGGCCGACTACGTCGAGCGTCGCCCCGGCGCCCGCCTCGTAACCGGCGGCTCCGTGTGGACGTCCCCGGCGACGTTGCCCCTGCCCCTGCGCCACCCAGAACGAGCTCGACGGCGACGCCGCGGTCACCCCTGCTGCGGGGCGGCTGCGGCGTGTCTCGAGGGCGCAACATGCCCTCCACCCCGAGGCCGTCTGAGGCCTTCCAGAAAAACCGGCATCCTGTTCGGTCCCGGTAGGCCGCCAACGCCGGTGGTGTGGCCACCTCCGCCCTCGAGATGGAGCAGAACGCCGGCCGCACCCGCTGGGACTTCGCCACCGCCGAGGCCAAGCTGACCGGCATCATGACTGACATCCACGACTCCTGCGTCGCCGCGGCCGAGGAGTACGGCCGCCCCGGCGACTACGTGCTCGGCGCCAACGCGGCCGGTTTCACCCGCGTTGCCGACGTCATGATCGCCCACGGCATCGTCTGATACCTGGCTGATCCGGGCCTGCGCGCCCATAGACGGCGTCCGTCACCCTTCCGGGTGGCGGACGTCGTCGTGCCGTGGAGGGGCGGGCGCTCGGGTCGATGCTCTGGCGGCCACCCGTGGCTCGTTCCCCCGCCTCGCCAGTCCCATCAGGCCGCGAACGGATCGCGCCCCAAATGTCGTTCCGTGACGGTAGTGCGACGGGCAACCCTACCGACTGGATGAGATCGTAAAAACACTGCAAAAATCCCTGGAGAGGGCGTACCTTGGTGATGTTCCCTTCCTCACGTGATCCTGATCTCCATCCCTACGTCCCTACGAGGATTGACATGAGAATATTTCCAGCTCGCAGAGCACGAGTCTGCGCCGCGTTGAGCGCTCTGGTTGTGGCTGCACTGAGTCCCATGATCGTGGTTCCGACAGCATCCCTCATGCCGCCGGCTGCCGCTGTGGAGAAACCTCCCGACGGTGCTGACGGGCACCAGGGGGCCGACGAACCGGGCAACAAGGTGAGCATCAAGCTGGTGGGCCTGGGCAGCCTTCACGGTCACTACCTGGAGACGAGCGGGTTCAACCCGGATACCGAGGAGTACGACCTCCCCAGGGACCCCGGCCTGGTCGGGATCGAGTGCGCTGTCCGTGGGATTCGAGAGGACTTCCCCAATACGCTCGTCGTCTCCTCCGGCGGCAACATCGGGGCCTCGCCCCACGCGTCCTCCTTCCTGCTGGACCGGCCCGTCATCAGTGGGCTCAATACGATGGAGCTGGATGCCTCGGCCCTGGGGGTCCACGCGCTCGACGGTGGAGTGAAGGACCTCGAGGACAGGGATCCTGCCCGCCTCGACTTCCCCATCCTGGCGGCGAACGTGTCCGGCTCCGATGCCCTGAGTGCCGAGGGGAGCGGTCGCGGGGTCTTCGTCAGGAGGTCGACGGGGTGCGCGTCGGCTTCATCGGCGTGGTGACCGACGACCTTCCCGCCGGACGTCGCGGCGAACCGGGCGGTCTGACGTCTCCCGGCGGTGTCCACGGCCAACGCCCGCGCCGCCGAGCTCAAGGACGGCGATTCAGCCAATGGTGAGGCCGACATCGTCGTCGCTCAGTCACGAGGACATGACCTCCACGGCGTCTGAGCTTCTCAAGAACGTCGACGCCGTCGTCTCCGGTCGAAGCGGACAGGGGCCTACGGGCAGGTCGTCACCGGATTCGAGGGCAACTGCGATCGCCGTCGTCCAGCCTGGCAGATTACGGGCGGACCTTCGGAGATGTTCTCCTGAGTACGATCGAACGACTCGGAAGACATTCGTCTACTCCGCGCGGAGAACACCGATCGAAAAGCTTATGCATGCCGAGGATCCTCTCCCTGATGTCCTGAATACGACCTGGGAGTACTACAGCTCCGTCACGGATGCTAAGAAGCAGCCGCTGGCGCATATCGGGGCGGACTTCCTGCGGGGGTCCGATGGAAGCGTCCCCGACACCAATGCGGCAACGGAGTCCACGGCCGCCGACCTGGTCGCCGAGTCCTACCGCAGCTGGATCGCCGACATCAAACCTCCTGGAACCAGCCACTACGTCGGCATCGTCAGTTCCGGTGACGTCAAGAAGGACCTCACCTACCTTGCGTCCGGCGGCGACAACGACATCCCGCGCCCGGATCAGGACGGCCTCGTCTCCTACGGAGAGGCACTCGGCGTCCAGCCCGACAATAAAGCGCTCTCCTACACCACTCTGAATGGTGCCGAGCTCAAGGCGCTCATCGCCCAGCAGTGGAGATTCCACGCCGATCCTGCCGTGTTCAACCTGGGACTGTCTCGACGTGGACGTCATTGTCGATCCCGACGCGACGGCGCAGAGCGGAGCCGTTCCCAGTGCGTGAGATCCGGGTCGACGGGCAGGTCCTGGGGGACACGGACACAGTGGTCGTGGCCTCCACCCACGAGCTGCTCTACGACGGCGTCGACTTCGCCATCCCTGACCAGAAGGTCATCGTCGACGTCGGCTCGCTCCACCACAGCGTCTTCATCTCCTACCTGCAGTCCTTCGGGCGACAAGCCCCTGATGCCCGTCCTACTCCAAAGCGTCAGGTGGGATGAGCGTGGTCCCGAAGCCCGGTCGAGCTCGGCACGGTGGCGGTGACGATGGACTCCTGGCACACCAACGCCTCGAACAGACCCTCGGTGCGCAACGAGTCCGTGCCCGCTCTGGGGACAAGGAGTTCTTCAGTCAGAACATCGATCTGACCGTGGACCGCAGTGGCCCCACCACCGGTGAGCGAGCTTCGACCTCACGGTCGGCCGACGCGCCCACCGGTGCCTGTCGCAGCGCGGTCACGACCTGCCGCTGGGTGACTCGTGAGTCCGTCGACGCGTTGGCCGAGGTCCTCAACAGCTACGTCGAGGTGCCGCCGATGCGGCGCCCGCGGCAACGCCGTCGGCTGCGCCTGCGACAGCAGGCTCCGTCCGTCGACTTCCGGCGCCGGGCCGTCGGCGGCGTGCCACGGCGACGACGTCGGCTTCGGCGCGCGGTGCCAGGCGACTCCGTCGGCGATGGCGGCGCCCAGCGACGGTGCAGGTCCCGGATGGAAGGCGACGACTCGCCCGAGGTGGGGCGCTGACGGTGCCACGGCGCCGGTCGGCGTTGGGTCTGCCCGCTGCCACGAGCGGGGCGGGCACTGCCGCCTCGTGAGGCTCGCGGCGCCGGTGGTGGTCAACCGATCGGTGGTTCGGGCGGCTGGCCGCTTGCCCGCACAGGTGCGTCCCTGGGCGGGCGTCGTCGCCCTGATCCCTCATCGTCGGCGGCTACCCTCATCCTGCGCCAGCAGACGGCAGGAAGGACTGAGAGGCGACCAATGGCGCAGCTCTTCTCCTTCCACGTTATCCCGCACTCATTTCACGCTGACCCAAGGACATATCGATGAGACTCATATCGCGAAGGCGGGGACGAGTCTGCGCCGCATTCAGCGCGCTGGCCCTCGCTGCACTCAGCCCTCTTTCCACGGCCGCGCCCTCCGGGACGGCTCCCGCCCAGATCGCCGGACTTCCCGACGTTGCTGTGCCACTGGACTCCCCAGATGGGGGAGTCCCCATCGACCTCGTTGGCATCTCCGATCTGCACGGCTACATCGAAAACACTTATCATAAGGATCCGGAGACTGGCGAGGTCGACCTCAACAATGTGGAGAATCCCGGGGTGATATCCATGGGATGTCATTTGAGTCGGGCCTACAGGGCGAATCCCAACGCGCTATTCGTCTCGTCGGGAGACAATATCGGGTCGTCATACTACCTGTCGTCCTACATGGATGATGAGGGGACACTGGATGTGCTGGAGCGGTTCCGCATGGATGTCTCTGCGCTAGGGGTGCACGAGCTTGACCATGGTCTCGGTGACCTCGAGGGTCGGGTTCTTCCCTATGCGACATTCCCCATCCTGGCGGCGAACGTGTCCGGCTCCGATGCCCTGAGCGCCGAGGGGGACGGTCGCGGGGTCTTCATCAAGGAGGTCGACGGGGTGCGCGTCGGCTTCATCGGTGTGGTGACCGATGAGCTGCCCAAGCTGGTCTCCTCCTCCACCCGGGCGCAGCTCACGGTCGCCCCGGCGGTGGCCACGGCCAACGCCCGCGCAGCCGAGCTCAGGACGGTGACCCCGCCAACTGGTGAGGCCGACGTCGTCGTCGTGCTCAGCTCACGAGGACGCGGCCTCCACGGCCACGAGCTTCTCCAAGAACGTCGACGCCGTCGTCGCAGGACGCAGCCATGTCTCCTACGCGCAGACGGTGACCGGGGTCGAGGGCAATGAGATCGCCGTCGTCCAGCCCGACCACTACGGTCTGAAGCTCAGGGATGATCTGGCTCAACTACGACCGGGATACCAAGAAGGTCTCTGTCGTCAACGTGGAGAACCGGGATCTGAGGCAGGAATACTGTCGTGAAGACGATTTCGGCGGCGTCGACATCTTCGCTCTAAAGAGATACAACAAGATGATGGATCTGGGGGCTGCCCGGGCGGTGGCGCAGCTCGGCACCGACTACTTGCGTGGATCGGACGGTGTGACCCCGGGCCCACGCCGGCACCGAGTCCACGGCGGCCGACCTGGTGGCCGAGTCCTACCGATACTGGCTCGCCGACATCGATCCCCATGGAGCAACCGCCGGCCTCCGCGCACTATGTGGGAGTAGTCCGGGCCGACGACCTCAAAGCCGATTTCCGCTACAAGAGCACCGGTAACTATCACGGAGAAGTGCCCGCTGACCAGATCGACGGCCTCTTCACGGTCGACGAGGTCCGTAACGTCTCGCCGGATGACAAGGCCATGGGCTACCTCACCATGACCGGTGCCGAGTTCAAGGGGCTCATCGCCCAGCAGTGGCGCCCCGGAGCGGATCCGGCGGCTGTCCAGCTGGGGCTGTCCGCCAACGTCGACGTCATCGTGAACTCCGCGGCCCAGACCGAGGACGGCGCCGCTCCCTCGATTCGCGAGGTCCGGGTGGACGGGCAGGTCCTGGAGGACACGGACACGGTGGTCGTGGCCTCCACCCAGGAGCTGCTCACCGGTGGCGCCGGCTTCACACTCCCCCATGGAAGTGGGGTTGTGAACGTCGGGTCGCTCGGACGCGACATCACCACCAACTACCTGGCCTCCTTCAACCAGCAGATACTCAAACCAAACTACGCCAAGCGTCAGGTGGGTATGAGTGCGACCCCGAAGCCCGGTCAGGCCGGCACGGTGGCGGTGACGATGGATTCCCTGGCCTACACCCACCCCACCGAGCAGGTTCTCGGGGCTCGCCGCGTGCGCGCAGTGTCCGGGGACAAGGAGTTCTTCAGTCAGAACATCGATCTGACCGTGGACCGCAGTGGCCCCACCACCGGTAAGGCGAGCTTCGACCTCACGGTCCCGGCCGATGCGCCCACCAGTGCCTGCCGCACAGCCTCCGCGGACAGCTGCCGCTGGGTGACCCTGGAGTCCGTTGACGGCGTCGGCCGGGTTCTCAACAGCTTCTACGTCGAGGTACCGGCCGATGCGGCGCCCACGGCGACGCCGTCGGCCACTGCCAGTGCGCAGCCGGCTCCGTCCAGTGCGCCGTCGGCTGCGCCTTCGACGGGGGCTCCGTCCTCGACTTCCGGCGCCGGGCCGTCGGCGGGTGTCACGGCGGCTTCGTCGGCGACGGCGGGCCCCAGCAGCGGTGCGGTCCCGGATGGGAAGGTGACGGCCTCGCCTGGAGGCGGGAGTGCTGACGGTGCCGCGGCTCCGGTCGGTGTTGGGGGTCTGCCTGCTGCCACGAGCGGGGCGGGTGCTGCCGCTCGTGAGGCTCGCGGCTCTGGTGGTCAGCCGATCGCTGGTTCGGGAGGCTGGCCGCTGGCCCGCACAGGTGCGTCCTGGGTGCGGGCGTCGTCGCCCTGACCCTCATTATCGGCGGCTACCTCATCCTGCGCCGCAGACGGCAGGTCGACTGACGTGATCGCGGCAGCTCGACGCAGCCTGACGCAGTGATGCGCGATCGACACTCGTGCCCGCCACCCCGCCAGGGAGGCGGGCACGACTGATGAGTGATGAACGTCGAATATCCGTGAAAAATGTCCCTGCGCCACGTGGTGCATATACGGGTTGGGTCATGTTCCTCCCTCATCTTTTCCCGGGTCACCATCCCTCCGCCTGACAAGGAACGACATGCGACTGCACCCCCGTGGGCCGTCAAGGTCGGCGCCGTCATGTTCGCGCTCACTCTGACAGCCCTCAGTCCCTCCCCGCTCACCCCGACCGCCGGTGCCGACGAACCGGCCACGCCGGCTGACGCTCCGGCCAGCGGCACCACCACCATCGACCTGCTGGGCATCACCGACCTGCACGGCCACATCTCCCGCACCACTCAAACGGACCGCAACACCGGGCAGAGTTCCGTCGAGGACCCCGGCGCCGTCACTCTGGCCTGCGAGGTCTCCGCCGCCCGCGCCTCCAACCCGAACACCCTGTTCGTCTCCGCCGGCGATTCGGTGGGTGGATCGGCCTACGTCTCCTCCATCCTTCAGGACCGCCCCACCATGGAGGCACTCAACGCGATGTCCCTGGACGTCTCCGCCTGGGCAACCACGAGCTCGACCAGGGCCTGACCGACCTCGAGGGCCGCATCCTGCCCGCCTCGAACTTCCCGATCCTGGCCGCCAATGATCTCCGGCTCGGCGCCCCTTGCCGCCGAGGGTGGCGGCAAAGGCGCCTTCATCAAGGAGGTCAACGGCGTGCGCGTCGGCTTCGTCGGCGTCGTCACCGACGAGCTTCCCACCCTCGTGTCACCCTCAGCCCTGTCACACCTCACCCTGAGCCCCGCGATCGCCGCCGCCAACGCCCGCGCCGCCGAGCTCAAGGACGGCGACCCCGCCAACGGCGAGGCCGACGTCGTCGTCGCGCTGAGTCACGAGGACGCCGCCACCACCGCCACCAGCTTCGGCGGGAGCGTCGACGCCGTCTTCTCCGGACACACCCACGTGCCCTTCGCCCAAACCGTCACCGGTGCTGAGGGCAACCAGATCGCCGTCGTCCAGGCCGACCACTACGGCTGGGCGCTGGGGCGCATCCGTCTCAGCTATGACCCCGCCAGCCGGAAGACCTCAGTGGTCAGTGCTGACAACAAGGACCTGCGCAGCTCGAACTGCACCACCGACGCCTACGGCGTCGCCGGGATCGTGTCCCAGGCGGAGAAGGACTCCGCCACCGAGGGCGGCAAGCCGCTGGCCCGGATCGGCTCGGACTTCCTGCGCGGCTCGGACGGCACCGGCCCCGGCGCCAACCGAGGCACTGAGTCCACCGCCTCCAACCTCATCGCCGAGTCCTTCCGCAGCTGGCTCGCCACCGACATCCAGCCGGCCGGCTCCACCCGCTACGTGGGCATCATGAACGCTGGCGGCGTGCGCGCCGACCTGCTCTACACCGCTTCCGGCTCCGAGGGTGATGGCGTCCTGACCTCAGGGGAGGCCTACACCGTCCAGCCCTTCGGCAACGAGATGGCCTATACGACCCTCACTGGCGCTGAGCTGAAGGCTCTGCTGTCCCAGCAGTGGCAGCCCGGCTCCAGCCGGCCCGTCCTCACCCTGGGGCTGTCCAGCAACGTCGACGTCCTCACCGAGGCCAGCACCGATGCCGCTCATGGGACTGAAGCCGGAGCCGCCCCCGCGATCCGCGAGATCCTCGTCGACGGCAAGCCGCTGGCCGACGGCGACAGTGTCGTCGTCGCCTCCAACTCCTTCCTACTGACCGGCGGCGACGGCTACACCGTCCTGAAGGACAAGCCGTCGACCAACACCGGTGTTCTCGACCGCGACGTCACCTCCGCCTACCTGGCATCCTTCGGCGACCAGCCCGTCAAGGCCGGCTACTCCAAGCGGCAGACCGGGATGACCGTGGGGCCCGTGTACGTCAGCTCAGGCGGTGCGCGCAGCACCGACATGGTCTCAGTGACCCTGGACTCCCTGGCCTACACCAACGCCTCCGAGCAGGCCGCCGGCGCCCGGGCGTGCGCGTGAGCTCAGGGGGCAAGGGAGATCCTGACCAGGACCTCGACCTCACCGTCGACCCCACCGGTCCGACCACCGGACGGGTCGACTTCAACCTCACCTTCCCGTCCGACGCCCCACCCGCGCCTGCCGCACGGTCCAGGCCGCCACCTGTCGCTGGGCCTCCGTCGAGACCCTCGACTCCGCCGGCACGGTTCTCAATCGCTTCTCGGTTGAGATCGAGGATGAGGCTGCGGCCGACCCCGGTGCGGAAACGGGTGACAGTACGGCAGAGGGTACTGCCGGGACGGCGGACGAGGCCGGCGGCGAGGCGACGTCCACCCCGCAGGTCGGTCGTGATGCTGATGAGGGCGTCCGTGGGTGGCGGCACCGAGCCGTCCGCCGGGAGCGGCGCCGCCCGCAGCCGCCGCCGCTCCTGAGGCCCGCGGTAGCGGCGATCAGCCAGTCGGCGGCTCGGGTGGCTGGCCGCTGGCCCGCACAGGTGCGTCCCTGGGTGCGGGCGTCGTCGCCCTGATCCTCATCGTCGGCGGCTACCTCATCGTGTGCCGCAAACGGCAGGTCGACTGACGTGGATTGACGTGTGCGGATGCGGTCTGATGCCGACTGATGCAGCGATGCGCGAATCGACACTCGTGCCCGTCAGCCCTCACCAGGGGTGGCGGGCACGAGTGCTGAGTGACAGTGCCTGCGTGGGTGGGGCGCCACTAGGGAAGGTGCAGGTGATCGGGGGACAGTGGCGACTGCGGTTCACGTCGAGGACGGACCCTGTTCTCAGAACAGCCTATGAAATGTATTGTGAGTCACTCAGGGGTGGACGTGAGTGTCTGAACGGGCATACACTGATGTCTGTTCAAACATTAAAGGTTGGATTGATGCCCGAACAGGCATCATCTGCCGCCGACATCGACGTCAGGGGTGAGCATGCGCATCGAGGACAGGCACAGCCGGATCGTGGAGCAGGTGCGCGGCGCAGGGCGCGTCCTGGTCACCGAGCTGGCCGAGCGCTTCGACGTCACCCCTGAGACGATCCGCCGCGACCTGACCGCCCTGGACCGCTGCGGCTCTCTGCGCAAGGTCCACGGCGGCGCCATCCCCGCCCCCGCCCTGCCGGAGACCGGCGTGACCCAGCGCGAGCAGGTCAACACCTCCGCCAAGCAGGCCATCGCCCGCGCCGCCCTGGAATGGTTGGGCCCGGAACCCGGCACCACCCTCCTGGTCGACGCCGGCACCACCACCGGGGCGTTCGCCCGCCTCCTGCCCACCGAGAGCAACCTGACCATCATCACCAACTCCGTCCTGACCGCCGCCTCCCTGGCCGCCGCAGGACAGACCCGGGTGCGGATCCTGGGCGGCCAGCTGCGCGGACTCACCCAGGCCGCCGTCGGCCCCGAGGCCGTCGAGACCCTCTCCACCCTGCGCGTCGACGTCGCCCTCCTAGGCGCCAACGGCGTCAGTGCCGCTCACGGGCTGTCCACGCCCGACCCCGACGAGGCCACCGTCAAACGCGCCATGGTGCGCAGCGCCCGCCAGGTGGTGGCCCTGGTCGACTCCTCCAAGATCGGCCAGGAGCACCTGGTCTCCTTCGTCTCCCTCGACGACGTGGACCTCCTGGTCACCGACGTCGAGCTCCCGCCCGCACTCACCGAACAGCTCGCCACCACCGAAACCGAGGTCCTCGTCGCATGATCCTGACCCTCACACCCAACCCGTCCCTCGACCGCACCGTCTCCCTGGCCGGCCCTCTCCAGCGCGGTGCCGTCCAGCGCCAGACCACCGTCGTCATGGAGCCGGGGGCAGGGGCGTCAACGTCGCCCGCGTCCTGTCCAACTCCGGGGCGCGCCGCCACCACCGTCCTGCCCGCCGCCGAGCACGACCCCATTCTCACCGCCCTCGACGCCCTCGAGCTGCCCGGGCTCACCGTCCATCCGGTGCCCGTGGCCGGCGCCGCCCGTATCAACACCGCGGTCACCGAGCCCGACGGCACCACCACCAAGCTCAACGAGCTGGGCGCCGGCCTGAGCGAGGAGGAGATCGACGCCGTCGACGCGCCCTCCTGGAGACCCTGGCCACCACGCCGCTTCCGGCCGGAACCTCCCCCCACCACTGGGCGGTCCTGTCCGGCTCTCTGCCGCCGGGCGTCCCGACCAACTGGTACGCCCGCCTCGTGGGGCTCCTGCGCGAGGCCGCTCCGGGGCTGCGCATCGCCGTCGACACCTCCGACGAGCCCCTGTCCGCCCTGGCCGCCGAACTGCCCGACTCGGCCCCTGACCTCATCAAGCCCAACGGTGAGGAGCTCGGCCAGCTCGCGGGCCTGCCCGCCGAGCGGGCCATGGCCCTCGAGGAGGGAGCCGTCGAGGGGAATTATGGCCCCGTCGTCGACGCCGCCCGCCTTCTGGTGGCCCTGGGCATCGGTGCCGTCATGGTGACGCTCGGGCCCGCCGGCGCCGTCCTGGTGACCGCCGACGGCGCCTGGCACGCCACCGCCCCGGAGGTCCCGGTGGTCTCCACCGTCGGCGCCGGGGACTCCTCAGTGGCCGGCTACATCCTGGCCGACGTCAATGGCGGCGACGAGGCCGAGCGCCTGAGCACCGCCATGGCCTACGGCTCGGCCGCCGCCTCCCTGCCCGGCACCACCCTGCCCACACCCGCCGACCTGCCCGAGCAGTCGTCCGTCGTCACCCGGCTCTCCTGAGCGGGGGCCGGAGGTGCTGGGGCCGCCGGAACCGCCGCAGCCCACCGCCCGCTCTCCTGCCGTTGACCGTCATCCACGCCACCAACACCCCGACCAGCCCGACCGTTCGCAACCTCCTCCAGTCCGCCACTTACTCACCCATCACACCTGACCGCTCCGACCACCTCTGACACGCCGCCGCCCATGGGGCGGCAGCACCTCGGACACCAAGGAAGACCCGCGACCGAGAACACCCCACTGATCATCCCCGAGCTGGTCGCGCTCGATGCCGACGCCGGCCCGCAAGGAAGACGTCATCGAGTTCCTGGCCACCACCGTGGCCGGGGCCGGTAGGGCCTCCAGCCCCGACGGCCTGGCCGCCGACGCCAAGAAGCGCGAGTCGACCGCCCCTACCGGGATCCCCGGCGGCATCGCGATCCCGCACTGCCGCAGCGCCCACGTCCTGGCTCCCAGCCTCGGCTTCGCCCGCCTGGCCGAGCCGGTCGACTTCGGGGCCGCCGACGGCCAGGCCGCTGACCTCGTCTTCATGATCGCGGCCCCCGACGGCGCCGACGACTTCCACCTCCAGCTCCTGGCCAAGCTCGCCCGCGGCCTCATGCAGTCCGAGTTCACCGACGCGCTGCGCCAGGCCCCTAACGCCGAGGAGGCAGCCCGGATCGTCACCGGACAGGTCCAGCCCGAGCTGCTCGACGGCGGGGGAGAGGCTGACAAGAGCGGAGCCGCCGAAGGCGCCGGAGACGTAGACGACTCGGCCGACAAGCCTGTGGCCGCCGCTGCGTCGTCGGCCCCGGCGGCGGGCGAGACCGTCATCGTGGGCGTCTCCTCCTGCCCCACCGGAATCGCCCACACCTTCATGGCCGCCGAGGCCCTGGAGCAGGCCGGTAGGACCGCGGCATCACCGTGGCCATCGAGGGCCAGGGCTCGGGCAAGATCGACGCCCTCGACCCCGACCTCATCGAGCGGGCCACCGCCGTCATCTTCGCCCACGACCTGCCCGTCAAGGGGACGCGAGCGCTTCGCGGGCAAGCCCGTCATCGACGTCGGCGTCAAGGCCGCCGTCAACGACGCCGGGTCCCTCCCTGGACAAGGCCCTGGCTGCGGCCGACGACCCGAGCGCGGCCCGCGTGCCGGCCGGCAGCGAGCCGAGCGAGGAGAGCGAGGAGGGCTCCGAGCACTGGGCACGGCGCCTCCAGCGCTCCGTCATGACCGGCGTGTCCTACGCGAGTCCCTTCGTGGCCGCCGGCGGTCTGCTCATCGCCCTGGGCTTCTCCTGGCTGGGTACGATGTCGCCCAGCCTCTACGAGAAGATCTCCATCAGCGACTACTCCCTGTGGAACCTTCCCGGCAACGAGTTCGTCCACGAGATCAAGAACTCGGCGGGCGACGTCGTCGGCACCGAGACGATCACCGTCTCCCAGTCCGGGCTGCTGCTGTACATCGGGTGGGTCGCTGTTCCTGCTGGGGCAGGCGGCCATGTCCTTCCTCGTCCCGGCGCTGGCCATTCATCTCCTTCGGCCTGGCCGGCCGGGCTCGAGTATCGCCCCTGGATTTCGTCATGGGGCGTCAGTTGCGGTCGAGGTCGGTGCCGGGTTCATCGGTGGTCTGGTCGGCGGGTATCCTCGCCGGCTACTTCGCCGCCTGGCTCGCCGGGCTCAGTGTGCCGTCCTGGCTGCGCGGGGCTCATGCCCGTGGTCGTCATCCCGCTGGGGCACCACGCTGGTGGTTGGCCCCTCATGTACATGGTCCTCAGACTGCCCTGGCCTCCCTCAGACCGCGCTACGGACGGACTGACCTCCATGTCCGGGGCGGCTCCGCCGTGCTCCTCGGGAATCATCCTCGGGCTCATGATGTGCTTCCGACCTGGGCGGGCCCGGGTCAACAAGGCCGCCCTACCTGTTCGGCACCGCAGGGCACTGTCGCCGCCAGCGCCACCAACACCGCCCCTACGAGATCATGGCTAGCCGTCATGGCCGCCGGCATGGTAGCCGCCGCTGGCGATGTCCGCTGCGACCTTCCTGCGCTCGCGGCTGTTCACCAAGGCCGAGGTCGAGAACGGGCGCAGCGCCCGGGTTGCTGGGGACTGTCCTTCATCTCCGAGGGTGCCATCCCTTCGCCGCCGCCGACCCGCTGCGGCGTCATCCCGGCCACCATGGCCGGCGGGCGATCACCGGGGCGATGACCATGGCCATGCACGTCGGCTCGCGCACCCACGGCGGTGTGTTCGTCGCCTTCGCCATCACCAACTTCGGCGGCTTCCTCCTGGCGATCCTGGTCGGGGCGGCGGTGAGCACCGCGCTCGTCATCCTCCTCAAGGGGCTGGGGCGCAACAAGGACGGCAAGGACGGCGCCGAGGCGCAGCCCGCCGCCGCTGCCGCCTGATCCAGCTCCCGACCGCTGTCACGAGGACGGCCCGCCATCTGGGCGGGCCGTCCTCATCGTCGTGGAGAGGTGCGATCGTGCGTGTGCATGTGTGTGGAGGGGCGGCGTTGGCCCGCTCGGGGCAGGGCCTGCCGGGTGAGGCGCCGTCGCGCTGTGCTGACCCTGATCGGGGACGTACCTGTCGGTCGGGGACGTACTTATCGATCGAGGACTGCGTTTTCCCACAGAAGGTGACGGTTGAGCCCCAGTCGTTTGTGAGAGAAGTACGTCCTGAATGGAAAACGCAGTCCCCGATCCATGCACGGCTGTCCGGTACCGCCGTCGGGACCGGCCGGGGCGGCCAGCGCCGACCGACACAACCTCTTGGCGGTCTCTGCCGCAGATGCGGGTGCGTGCGCCGCCGTCGTGGCTGATCGGTTCCGGTACGTCTGCCAAGCACCGGCCGGCCACTGCTTGTTTCCCTGCTCCCTTATGCGCTCTCATGCTCGGCCCCGGCGCTGGTGACAGCATAGGCTTCGCGTCATGGCTGCTAGACGACGCATCGACCCCGTCGCAGGGGCTCAGGCTCTGCGCCAGTGGGCCCAGGAACAGGACGAGTCCCAGAAGACTGCGGAGATGAACGCCGCTGGCTCCATGAGCCCGGCTGACCGTGCCGCCCGGCGCAGGGTGACCGCCACCGCCGTGCGCTACACCCTCGAGGACTCGCAGCCTGCGCCCCGGGCGATCGGTCGAGGTGCGGGTCCCGCCCTTCGGCGTCACCCAGGCCGTCGCCGGGACCGTCCACCGCCGGGGAACCCCGCCCAGCGTCGTCGAGACCGATGCTCCCACCTGGCTGGCCCTGGCCACTGGCCGACTGATCTGGCAGGACGCCCTGAACAGCGGCGCCCTCCAGGCCTCCGGCGAGCGCTGCGACCTGTCCGCCTACCTGCCCCTGGTCCGGCTCCCCGGATGAACATCGACATACATCGACATACATCGACATTTTCTTCAAAAACGACGGTGGAGTCAGGTGGTGTTTGCACCGTTGATGATGTCGTTGAGTTTCTCAGTTAGGGGTCTGTCCGTTCAAGACGATGCGGGGTCGGCGGTTGAGGCGGTCCTGGATGGTCTTGGATCTGGGTGTCGGTGATGGTGGTGAAGCTGGTGCCCTGCGGGAGGTACTCGCGGATCAGGCGGTTGGTGTTCTCGTTGGTGAGGGGCGCTGCCGGGGCTGTGAGGGGTCGGCGAAGTGAGACCGAGGATGTCGGTGACGGCGGTGAAGGCGGCGTGCTGGGCCATCTCGCTTCCCTGGTCCCAGGTGATCGAGGCCTCACGGCCGGGGCAGGTCAGCGACCATGGTCTGCAAGGGCAGTGGTGACGGTCTGGGAGTCGTGGCCCGCGCCGGGCGGTGTATGAGCACAAGCGGCTGGTGCGCTCCACCAGGGTGATCAGGGGCGCTGCGCCCGCCGGCGCCGATGACCAGGTCGCCCTCCCAGTGGCCCGGCACGGCCCGGTCAGCGGCCTGGGGCGGGCGCACGCAGATCTGGGCCCCTCGATCCAGGGGCGCCTGGACCTGCAGGGGCAGGCCGGCCAGCGGTGAGCGGGGCAGGGCGCCGGGTACGCCCCTGAGCGCAGGGCCTTGTCCACCGCAGCTGCTGGCGCAGGCTCCCGGCGCCCTGGACGTGAGGGGCCTGGTAGATCTGCTCATGAGACAGGCGCATGGACTCGATTGTCGGGGTGGGCCCAGCGCAGGCGCGCGCTGATCTGGCAGGGGGCTGGCCCCGTCCTCGAGCAGACCCACCACCTCGGCACGCAGGGCAGGGATCGGCCTCAGCCTCCTGGCCTTGGGGCGGGCCAGACGCTCCTGGGCCGCCACCGAGGCCCCGAGGGCCAGTAGACCCCGTCAGGGCCCGGTGTTGCGGGCGATCTCCCGTGAGACGGTCTGACAGCACCGCCCAAGGAGCGGGCGATGGCGGCGGCCGACTCCCCGCGCCCGGCCCTGAGCGATCAGGACCCGCTCGGCGTCGCTGACGCTGCCCGCGCCCGACCCGCCCCGAGCAGGCCGACACCGACCAGCCCCCACGCCCCGCCGCCCCACGAGCGTCTTGATGAGCGTCTTGATGCCGTTGCTGCACTCTCCACGGCCTGATCGTGCCAGTACCGCCTCGCGCTGTCGGCTCACCCCGCCGCGGCTCCCGCCCGGGTCAGCGTTGCTCCGGCCAGGACCGCCTGGGCGACCTTGACGCGTCTGGCCTGGTCGGACTGGACCGTCCACCCGTCGTCCGCCTACCAGCTCCACCCCCGCCGCCTGGCACCACAGACTCACCGACCCGACAGCGCCCCCAGATCCCGAGCCACCGCCGAAGCCGACTCACCAGCCACCACGCGCCACCGCATCGACGCACACCTGACCAGACCAAGCCCCAGACACAAAAACACCCCTCCCACGAGCGGTGCATCCACCACCAGACCCCACCGACGCGAATACGCGTCATCTGTGAAGAAAATGTCGATATGTGAGGCGCGCTGGGGAACTGCGCTCGCCTGTTTGTCACTGCGCCGACGGTCCGCGCCGGTAGGTTCACCCCATGAGTCGCACGCGCCTGAGCACCTACACCGCCCCGCCCGCCGAGGTCACCGAGGCCTTGGCCGCGCTGCGCGCACGCTACGAGGCGCCCACTGCCTTCCCTCCCGAGGCCCTCACCGAGGCCGAGGCCGCCGCCAGCGCCTGGGCTCAGGACGGTCCCGCCCGGCTCCTGGCCGACGGCGCCCGTGACGCCCGCGACCTGGACCTGGTCACCATCGACCCGCCCGGGTCCATGGACCTCGACCAGGCGGTGCGCCTGGAGCGCCTGACCTGGCAGGCGGAGAGCGCCGGCGCGGCGGCCGGGGAGGCGACCGAACCGGCGGCTGCCTACCGCGTCCACTACGCCATCGCCTCGCTGGCCACCTTCGTCACCCCCGGCGGCGCCCTGGATGCTGAGCTGCGTCGTCGCGGTGAGACCATCTACGCCCCCGACGCCGCCACGCCCCTGCACCCCGAGGTCCTCTCCCACGGCGCCGCCTCCCTCCTGGAGGACGTGGACCGCCCGGCCTGCCTGTGGACCATCGACCTCGATGCCCGAGGCGAGGTCGTCTCCGCCCGCGTCGAGAGGGCCCTCGTGCGCTCACGGGCGCGCCTCACCTACGCACAGGTCCAGGCCGCCATCAACGGTGAGGGCTCGCTGCCGCCGTCGGCCCCCGACGACCTGCCCGGGCTCCTGGCCGAGATCGGCCGCCTGCGCCTGGAGCGGGAGGCCGCCCGAGGCGGCATCAGCATGACCACGCCCGAGCAGGTCATCGAGGTGACCGAGGCGGTAGGGCCGGCTGGGGAATCGGAGTCCGCCGAGGTCCCCGGCCCGGACGGCTACCGGCTCGCCTACCGAGTGAGTGAGCCCGCCGAGCAGTACAACGCCCAGATCTCTCTGCTCACCGGCATGTGCGCCGCCCGGATCATGGTCGAGTGCGGCGTCGGCATCCTGCGGACCCTGTCCCCGGCGCGCCCCGAGGACTACGCCCGTCTGCGGCGCGTCGCCGCGGCCCTGGGCATCGACTGGCCGGCTGCCCGGTCCTACCCCGAGCTCGTGCGCAGCCTGAACCACGCCGTGCCCGCCCACGCGGCCTTCATGGACCAGGCCATGTCCCTCTTCCGCGGGTCGGGCTACCTCGCCTTCGGCGTCGACGGTGTCGGCGTCCCGGCCGACGACGAGGCCTCCGACGCCGAGGAGGCCGTCCACTCCGCGATCGCCGCCCGCTACGCCCACGTCACCGCCCCGCTGCGCCGCCTCGTGGACCGCTACGGCGAGGAGGTCTGTATCGCCGCCTGCGCCCAGGCGCCCGTGCCCGAGTGGGTGCTCCAGGCCCTGCCCGAGCTGCCCGGCATCATGGAGCAGACCGGCAGGCGCGCCCGGGCCATCGGCCGCGGAGCCCTGACCGTCCTGGAGGCCCTGGTCCTGCGCGGCCACGAGGGCAAGGTCTTCGACGGCGTCATCACCTCCGAGCGCGACGGCCGCGGCGAGGCTCGTCCTGGCCAAAACCCGCCGTCGTCACCGAGATCCGTGCCGGCAGAGGTGCCTCCGACGGCGGTCGCCTCCCGGTCGGCGAGCGCGTGCGCGTCCGCCTGCTGGCCGCCGACCCCGCCGCCGGCATCCGCTTCGAGCTCCTGACGCACCAGCCCTGAGGCGCCCGATGCGTCAGTCCTGCGGGAGCATCTGATCCAGTAGCTTCTGGCATCGGTTCGACCAGGTCAGCACGCCCCGTGAGGCGCGAGCGAGGCAACGCCGTGGACGGCCGCCAGGCGGCGGTCGCGGCGGCGTCGGGCGCGTCCGGGCGCTGCTCCGCGAATCGGGTCCGCCACTGCTGGAAAGGAGCGGCGGGGACGTGGCTGGCTCCGGCCGCTGCCGGCCAGCACGTCGTGGCGGGTGGTGAGGTCGAGGCATGGGGATGCTCGACGGCGGCTGGGCGACGTAGACCCTCGCGGTCGCGAGGCTTCCTCCGGCGTCGGCGTGCGCCCGCGGGCTCTCGAGGCACGCCTCGGCGATCGACCGGGAGCAGCGCGAGGGTGGGGAAGTGGCGCCTCGGTGCGCCGTGGGAGATGCCGCAGCGTCAGGCCACCTCCGCACCGTCACCGCGCTGATGCCGTTCTCTTCGAGCAGCTGCCGCCCCGCCTGGATCAGACGGTCCTCCGTTGTCTGGCTCATGGCCTAGCCTGCCTGTTGTAGACGGTGTCTACAACATGGTAGACACTGTCTACATGATGGCTTTCGGATACTCCCTCGCCCTGGTCGCGGCCGGGTCCGCCCTGCATGCCCTGTGGAACGTGCTGGTGAAGCGGTCCGGTACCTCCGACGTCGCCTTCGTGTGGGTCTACAGCGCCATCACCGCACCGCTGTGGCTGGTGGTGCTGACAGTGGTGGCGTCATCGGGAGGACTGGGCCCGGCCTGGTGGGCGTCCCTCGTCAGCACGGCGCTGCACACGGCCTACGCGGCGGTTCTCCAACGCGCCTACTCGGCGGCGGACCTGTCAGTGGTCTACCCGGTCTCACGCGGACTGGTGCCGGTCCTGGTGACGGTGATGGCGGCGCCGTGGAACGGGGGTACGAGCGTCATGCAGGTGGCGGCGCTTGCGGCGGTCCTCGCCGGCGTCGTCCTCGCCTCGGGTGCCACGTGGCGGAATCTGACCCGGGCCCGAGGCCTCTGGGCGGGCAGCGCCGTCGCCTCCTGCACCGCCGCCTACACTCTGTGGGACGCCTTCGCCGTCGCGCACCTGCACGTCTCTGTTGTGCCCTATATGGCGCTGTCCAGTCTGGCTCAGCTCGTGCTGCTCACCGTCGTGCTGGGCCGACGTCGCCGCGAGCTGCCTGCCGCGCTGGCCGCCGGCTGGGCCCGAGCCCTCCCCATCGCGGTGCTGGTGCCGGCGAGCTATGCGCTGGTGCTTGTCGCCATGCGCTTCAGACCTCCGTCCGTCGTCGCCACTCCAGGAGCCTCAACGTCGTCTTCGGCGTCATCGCCGGTGTGGCTCCTGCGTGAGCCGTTCACGGGCGATCAATGCTGGGGAGTCTCGATGATCTCCGTCGGGTCCTGATAGAACAAGCTGATCCCGGAGCCGTCCGCGGCCGGCTCCGGCGCCCGCCGATGGTCGGGCGACGTCCGGTCATGACAGACTGTGCGTGTGCGTACCGGTGAGAACCCTCGCAGACCGCTTAGCCGCCCCGACGACGCCCGTGCATCCGTGGGCCGGCTCCTCGGGCCTCTCGGTCGGTCAGCCGGTCGAGTCAGACCGATCCGACGGCTCCCGCGGCGCCCGTGAGCGCGCGCCAGCCTGACTGCCCTGCCCGACGACCACTCCGACGACACGAGCCCTCTCCGCGAGAGGGTGCGGCGATCTTCGGCGTGTGGGCGCCCGGCGAAGGTCTCCCGCCTGACCTGCTGGCTCGCACGCCCTCCGGCACCGCAGCGGTCAGGGTCGGCCGGCATCGCCACCCTCAACGGCTCCCAGATCCTCGTCTGCAAGGACCTGGGCCTGGTCTCCCAGGTCTTCGACGACCAGGCCCTGTCCAGCCTCACCGGTCACATGGCCGTGGGCAGTCGCTACGCCCGCGAGGGGCCACTGCCTGGGAGAACGCCAGCCGATGCTCAGCCCGGCGGCCCGCTCCTCTCGTCCTGGCCCTAGCAGCAGCCTCACACCACCCGCAGAGCTCATGGACGCCGTGCCACCTCCGAGAGATCTCAGCGGCGAGCTGGGCGCGCTCCTCCAGACACGGCGGTCTGGCCGCCCTGCTCAACCTCGTCTCGCGAGCACGGCACCCTGGAGGCTGGGACTCGGCCGCCGACATCCTACACCTCCGGCATCACCGACGGCGCCCGATCTCGACGCCTACCTCGCGCCAGCGCGAGGCGTCCGCAGGCCGCCGCCGGGTCCTGCCCATGCTGCGCGGCGCGCTTCTCCTTCGAGATACTTCATGGACGAGGGGACCTGTACGCCGCCCGCGACCCGCACGGGGTGCGCCCCCTGGTGCTCGGGCGTCTGGGCAACAGGTGGGCCGTGGCCTCCAGACAGCCGCCCTGGACATCGTCAGCGCCGCCTTCGTGCCGCGAGGTCGGGCCAGTGAGCTCATCGAGGATCGACAGAGGACGGCGTGCGCTCCTCAGCGCTTCGCCACCGCCCGCCGGGCGGTTGCGTCTTCAGTACGTCTACTGGCCGTCCCGACACCACATCGCCGGGCGCGGCGATCATCGCCTACTGCGCAGGATGAGGCGCCGCCCTGGCCCGCGAGGCACGGTGGAGGCCGACGTCATCGCCACCCGGGGTGGCGCACGCCGCCATCGGCGTACGCCCAGGAATCCAGCATCCCCTACGGGCAGGGGCTGGTGAAGAACGCCTACGTGGGGCGCGCTGTCATCCAGCCCACCAGACCCCTGCGCCAGCTGCATCGCCTCAAGCTCAACCCTGCGCGGGTCATTGAGGAACGCGCCTCGTCGTCGTCGACGACTCCATCGTGCGCAGCAGCACCCAGCGGGCCCTGGTGCGGATGCTGCGCAGACCGGCGCCGCCGGGTCCACGATGCGCATCTCCTCCCCGCCGGTCGTGGCCTGCTTCTGCAGCATCGACACCGCCACCGCGCCAGGCTCATCGCCACCGGCATGAGCGTGGAGGAGATCGGTGCAGTCCATCAGGCCGACTCCTGGCTTCCTGTCCGTGGAGGGCGCCATGGTGTCCCGCCAGCGGCCAGAAGGCCGACGACCTGTGCCTGGCCTGCTTCACGGCGACTGCCCGATCGCCGCCGGTGCTGGCCTGAAGTCGCCGCCATCGGTGCGCCGCGTCAGCCGCCTACGCAGGCGGCGCCGCGAAGGCCGACGGCCCGCCCGCACCGTGCCGCTGGGCAGCATCACCCGCCCGGACCTGGCCGCCGGCGGCTCGCTGGGCTCGGCGACGTCGTGGCCGGACGGCGGCGGCCGCGCTGTGTCAGGCGGCCCGCCGTTGCCGCCTGTCGTGCCGCATCCGCCGATCCGTCCTCGCACCTCCGCCCACCACCGCACCTCCACCCGGTCCTCAGGGCCCCCGCGGCCCAACGGCCCGAGCGGTCGTCCGGGAATCACCACGCACCGCCGGCATCGACACTGCCGCCGGGGACCGGGCCGTCGCGCTCATGAAGGATGCCGTGGCCGCCAGATGACCCGGCGGTCGTTGGCGGCGTCCGCTTCGCCGGGCTCGTGGATGTCTCCACTGCGACTACCGCCGCCCCTGTTGGCCACCTCCACCGACGGCGTGGGCTGGGTCGCCATCATGGGCCTCGACATCCGCACGATCGGCCAGGACCTGGTGGGCATGGTCGTTGACGATATCGTCGTGGTCGGGGCCAGCCCCTGCTCATGACCGACTACATCGCCTGCGGGCACGTCGTCCCCGAGCGGATCGCGGACATCGTGCGCAGCGTCGCTGAGCCTGCGCCGCCATCGGCACCCGCTTGCTAGGGCGGGGAGACCGCCGGGCACCCAGCCTCACGGCCCCGACGAGTACGACGTCGCAGGGCCGCCACCGGCGTCGTCGAGGCCGACCGCATGCTCAGTGCGGAGAAAGGTGCGCGTCGGCGACGTCCTGGTCGCCCTGGGCTCCTCCAGCCTGCCTCAACGGCTACTCCTGGTGCCGCGTCATCGAGCACGCCGGCTGGGGCCTGGAGCGCGAGGTCCCGAGTTCGGCACACCACCCTGGGCCAGGAGAGCTGCTCGAGCCCACGCGCCTCTACACCCGCGTGTGCCTGTGCCCATGCGGAAACCACCAGCCATCGCCACGGCCGCTCCCGGGAGGCGGTTCACGCGCTGTCCCACATCACCGGCGGGGACTGTAGCCGCCAACGTCGCGGTCCTGCCGGCCGGGTTCATCGCCGACGTCGACCGGGCCTCCTGGACGGTGCCACCGGTCTTCTCCACCGTGCGCGAGCTCGGCTCGGTGCCGTGGGAGGACCTCGAGGGCACCCTCAACCTCGGCGTGGGGATGGTCGCCGTCGTCGACCCCGCCGCGGTCGACGCCGTCCTGCGCGTCGCCGAGGGCTCCGACATCCCCGCCTGGGTGCTCGGCGAGGTGCACGATGCGGAAGCACGAGGCTCAGGACCGAATCGTCTCCGGCACCAAGGGGGTTGACGGGGGAGCCGTCGACATCCACGGCACCTACCGGATCGCCTGAGAGCTGCCACGGGCAGCCATGAGCAGCCACGAGCAACGCCCCCGCCGGATGCGGAATGCGTCCGACGGGGGCCTCGCGCCATGAAGTGTCACGCATGGCGACTATTCAGTCCCGACTGGGCCGGCCCTGGATGAGGCAGGGGCGACACCACGCCCCGACCTGGGTCGATGTGACGCAGGTGAATCGGGTCAGGAGTGAAAAGTCGCCGAGAGTGACACGGATGGCTGCCCGACAGCCTCGACTCACGCGCTGGTAGGCGCGCTGAAGGGCCGGTAGGTGCGTCCCTCCGGCCCTCCTGACTGAAGTGAGGTTGCTTCCTGTCCTCGTCGTCCCAGTCATCGTCGTCGACGGCATACTTGGCGGCCAGTTCCTCGTAGTCGATCTCGTCATCAGGTTCAGATCCCGAGGATGCTGAGACGAGCTCCCGCTCCAGAGCCTTGTAATCGGTCTCCGGACTGAAGTGCTTGAGCCTACGGGCAACCTTGGTTGCCTTGGCCTTCTGACGGCCGCGCCCCGCATGGCTCGACCCCCTCCAACGTGTCACGGCGCGCACGTGGGCGCGCTCTTCCTGGTCAAATATGTCGTGGGCCAACCGTACAACGTCAATGCGTACGAACACCATTCGGACACTGGATGAGAGCCGTGGTGACGCACACCCCACATGTAGGACATCAGGTTCAATAAACGCTCAGGAGTTGCTCAGATGACTATGGGGGTGCGATCAGTGATCCTGTGGGTTTTGCTCAACGCTGACCTGAGAGGTCCCCAGAGAGGTGGGGGCTGTCAGAGACTTTCGAGTCCGCTGCCTTGAAGATTTTTGAGAGGAAGGTGGGACGGGGACTGCCTGGCGAGTGGACGGCAGGGCTTCGCCGGGGGCGTACTCGGTGGGCCTGATGTGTGCGCAGGGCGGGCTGACCGATCGAACCGCGCGGACACGCACGTGAAAGGGGCGAGGAGAGCCTTGGGGGCGGTCCTTGAGGCTTGTGGTGCGTCCTTGAGGTCAAGGGCCGAGCAGGTCGGTGTCCTGGCGGTGCGGTGGGGCTTGGCTCCCGGGGTGAGGACTGCGTTTCGTGCTGGGGACGTACCTTCATCAAAGACGGCTGCATCCTGATCTCAGTCATCTGCGACGGAACGCAGTCGTCATGCGGAAAGTATGTCCTCACCGGGCCTCAGCGTCAGCGCTGTCGTCATGTAGAAACCGTCGGCGAGCTTGTTGGTGACACTGCGGCGAATCGACTCTGCAGCCCAAACGTTCGGCGAGCTCGTGGCGCTCGAGCGGTTCGGTGTCCACACAGCGGACATGAACGGCTCCACGGCCATCATGCCTCGCGAAAAACCGCTGAATGCTGAGGCTCGTGCGCGGGTCCCGACGCCGGTGCAGAGTTCATGTCCGCTGCGTGGACACCGCCGGCTGGTTCCGCCCAGATCCGGCAGGGGACATGCCCTGGGACTATGCCGGCCCGCTCAGGCTGGAACTGGCAGAGGACGGTCTGCTTCGGGGAAAGGCTGGATCCGCCACAGGGTGGCTACTCCGCGAGGCTCGGGCGCTACTATCCAGGAGTTGTCGGTACTGTCTGGGGCCGGGCTCTCATGCGGTACACCCATGTCCCGGCAAGTAGCACCCAGTCCTCGTGCAGTAGCAGTGGGCATGACGAGCCCGGGCCCAGGTAGGTCGTTGCGGCTGCGTGACGGATGCTCACATCTGGTCATCTGAGATGGCACGGATTGGGCCCTGCTCAACGTGGCTGCCGTGTGTGCCGGCGCTGGCCCCGGCGTTGATCGCAGGTGGATCCGTGCCACCTGACCTCGCACGATTCCAGCAGCCATCACGCATCCAAAACATGTGCCCCGAGGGGCGGGGCCCGTAGCGAGAGGAGCGCACCATGGGGGCAGGACCCGATCCTGGGGTGCAGTCCTCGACGCCTGAGTGCGTCCTCGCGGGGAAATGGATGAGCCGTTGGGGGAAGGACATGTGGCCCGGCGGGTGGGTGGAGCCTGGCGCTCGGCGGGCTTAGGGAGCCGTCGGTGTCAGCGGCGGGCGAGGCAGGCAGGATGATCCCGGTGGTCACCACGCCTCCGGCGACGGCAGCCGCCGGTGAGCGCGAGGTCGCCTCAGGTCGCCCTGCTTGGCGCGCGCTCCCAGGTCTCCTCGGCCTGCTCGGCCAGCCGGCGGGCCTCCTCGCGCAGTCGGCCGGCGCCGGCCGCTGGCCTGCTCACGTAGCTGGTCGGCCCGGGCGCTCGCCTGCTCGCGCAGGTGTTCGGCGGGCGCTCGCCTGCTCGCGCAGGTGCTCCCCGGCCTCCCGGGCCTGCGTGCGCGGGTCGACCCTGGCGGCGAGCTCATCGACGCTCGCCGCCAGCGCCGACGCTGGGCGCGCAGCCGCTCCTCGATCTGCTCGGGGCTCAAGCGACTCGGAGCCGGCCTCCCCGGCGCCATCAGCCGCCGCAGAGTCGCCACCGGCCTGCTGACCGCTGGTCATGCCCGGCCCGCCTGAGTCGCGAAAAGGCCCTTGACCGCGGCGACGGTCGCCGTCACGCTCAGGCCGGCCAGGGCGAGCCCCGCGACCGTGACGATCCCAACGAGGCGGGGTCGCCGTCGCGGGCGTCGTCGAACAGGCGGGTGACGCGCTGGCCGAGGTCAGCGTGCCGGGCCTCGTGAGTCGACTCCGCCGTCGGGGTCGGTACCGCCGCCGCCAGGGGAGGCCGGGCGGTTCTTGACCTGCCCGACGGCGTTCTCGAGCCTTGCCGACGGCCTGGCTGCGCAGGTCCTGGACCTTCTCGCGGGCCTTGAGCTTGGCGACCTTGGCCAGGTTGTTCGGGGCCAGGCGCGCGGCGAGCTCGTCGACGTCGGCGGCCAGCGCCAGGCGTCGGGCCGCCATGTCGGACAGAACGGCATCAGCCGATCGGCGCGGCCTGCGCAGCGGGGCGGACGTGGGTGCGGTGTTGGTGCTCACCGGGCGTTCCCCTCTCCGGGCCGAGGCGACGGCTCCCTTGACGGTGTTGACCGACTCCATCAGCCCCTCCTGCGGCGTGGGCGTGTTCTCCTTGGCCGCCTTGAGTCGCTTGACGCCGATCAGGGCCAGCGGCACAGCGATCACCGTGAGGATCAGCGCCACCACGAGGAAGGCGGCCCAGCGGCGGCATGACGTTGGACAGTCCCGCCGTCAGCGACCCGAGCAACGGCCCGAAGATGAACAGGGGCCAGGACCCCGGCGGCGCCGAGCAGCCCGGCCCCCAGGCCCATCTCCTTGGCCATGCGCTGGCCCTTGGCCTTGGCCAGGTCGATCTCGCCGCGCACCAGCGCTGAGATGTTCTCCGAGATACGGGCGATGAGCTCACCGAGCGAGGGCTGGGTGCCGCCGGCCCCCCGAGGAGGCGTGGCGGAGGCCGACGGTGTCCCCTGCGACGGTGGGGGAGGTGGCTGGTTGTTGGGCATGAACGGACCTTCTCGTGTGAGGTGCAGCGTTGGGTGCAGCCGACTGACTGCGAGGCGGCGGGATCGCGACAGTGGGACGACCCTCCGACCCAAGAATCTCACAGCGCGCGCCATCGTGGAACAACGCAGACCCGGGCGGGTTTGTAGGTTTGGGAGATGGGGCCCGGCTTTCGCCGCCGGCGATCTGCACCGATGTGCACTACTCCTGGTTCCAGGCCTGCCAGAGGCTCGCGTACTCCCCGCCGAGCGCCACGAGCTCGTCGTGGGTGCCCAGCTCGACGATCCGCCCGTCCATGACGACCGCGACCCGGTCGGCGTCGGCGGCCGTGTAGAGGCGGTGGGCCACCTCGATGACGGTGCGCCCTGCCAGCGCCGTGGACGGGGTCCGCTCAGGATGCGCGCGGCGCGCGGGTCCAGCAGCGGGTGGCCTCGTCCAGGATGAGCGTGTGCGGGTCCAGCAGCACCAGGCGGGCCAGCGCCACCTCCTGGGCCTGGGCCGGGGTGAGGTTCAGGTGCCCGGAGCCGACCATCGTGTTCATCCCGTCGGGCAGCTCGTCCACCCAGGCGTCGGCCCCGATGGCCTCGATGGCCTCACGGATCGTATCGTCCGAGGCCCGTGGGCGAGCCCAGGCGCACGTTGTCGCCACGGAGCCGACGAACACGTGGTGCTCCTGGGTCACCAGGGGCCACGTGGCGGCGCAGTTCGTCCTCCGTGAGGTCCGTCAGCGCCACCCGCCCACGGTGACGCTCCCGGAGGTGGGCGGGTTGATGCCCGCCAGCATCCCGTCCCAGCGTGGACTTGCCGGACCCCGAGGGCCCGACGACGGCCAGCCGCTCCCCGGGCACGAGCTCCAGGTCGATCCGTGGAGCACCTCGACGCCCTCCCGGTAGGAGCGCACGTCGTCGAGCACAATCCGCCGGCCGTCGGGCTCCTCGCCGGTGGGGAGTGCGGTCGTCGAGGACCTCCTCGACGCCCAGGATGCAGGACAGGGAGCCTGGGCGATCTGGACCTGGTCGATCAGAGCATGAGCTGGCCCACCGGCACGCAGCTCCATCGCGTAGAGCGTCACGGTGGTGATCGCCCCAGGGGTCGCGTAGCCGCGGGCGGCCAGAATCCGCCCACGGGAGGATGACGACGACAGGGCGCCCGCCAGGCGACGTCGGCACCATGAACAGGCGCACCCGCAGCATCGCCGTGTAGCGCTCCAGGGACCAGGCCTCCTTGACGGAGGCCAGTGATGCGCCGCTCGCGGCGCGCCCGATGCCAGCGCGTCCACGGTCTCGGCGTGCTCGACCGTCTCGGAGACGCGCGCCGTTGAGGCGGGCCTGGGCGGCCGACTCGGCCCGGTAGGCGGGGATGGAGATCGGCGGGTACCAGCGCATCATCGACCACACCGGCGGGGCGATGACGAGCAGCCCGAGCGCCAGGAGGGGTCGGCGACGGCGGCGGCCAGGGAGGGTGAAGACGATCGTCACTCCACGCACACGAGGATCTGCGGGATCCCCGCGCACCAGGAACTCGATGCGGGAGACGTCGGTGGTGGTGCGCCCACGGGTCGCCGGTGCAGCGGGACTCACGGCGCTCAGCGGCAGGTGCACCACCCGGTTCATCATGCGCTCGCGCAGGTCGGCGAACCGACTCGCCCGGGTTCGGGCGTGCTTCTGGGCGAAACGGTTGATGGAGCGCGCCCACGAGCGTGACCGCGATGATGGTCAGCACGATCCGGTCCACGTAGCCGGCGTCGGCCCGCCGGCCGAGACCCGCCCGACCAGCCGACCCAACGCTGCGGGACCACGAGCGTGGCCAGGACCGCCGTGATCTGGGACTGGGACGACGGCGACAGCGCCCCGGTAGGGAGGCCATGATCCGAAAAGGTCTTGCGCAGGGCGACTGGCCCGGAGCCACGGGAAAAGCGCCATCAGCAGCTCACCTCCGCGTCCTCGCCCGGGGGCCCGAGGGAGACGACGGCGCGGTAGTCGGCCGCCTGAGCGTCGCCCTCGCGGGCCATCGCCATGAGTTCGCGGTGCGTGGATCGCAGCAGCTCGGCGCCGCTGGAGTCAGGAAGACGACCTCGTCGCAGGGACTCCAGCACGAGCGGGGAGGCGGTGACGACGACGGTCGTGCGCCCGGCGCGCGCCCGGTGCACCTGGGTGGCCACCCGGGCCTCGGTGTGGGAGTCCAGGGCCGAGGTCGGCTCGATGAGCACGAGCGTGGGCGCCTCGGTCCAGCAGGGGCCCGGGCCAGGGCCACGCGCTGGCGCTGCCCGCCGGACAGGGAACGCCCCTTCTCGGTGATCATCCCGGCCAGGCCCTCGCTGAGCGAGGTGAGGACGTCGCCGGCGTCGGCGATCTCAATGGCCTCCAGCAGGCGGTCGTCGCCGGGCATGTCGCGCTCCTGGGCGCGGACCTGCTGGTCGACGTCGGCCCCGGTGGTGCGCTCGGCCTCGGCGCGCACAGAGGTCATGAGGCCCGCCGGCTGCGGGTCGGGGAGCCGCCGCGCACGTCGAGGGCCTCGCGCAGGGTCCCGGTGAAGAGCTGGGCGGTCGCCCCGGCCACGACGATGCTGGCGCGCACCTGGTCCAGCGGCATGGTCGCCAACGGCCTACCCGCCAGGGTCACGGTGGGGCCGGAGTCGGTGAAGCGGCCCAGGCGGGTGGCCAGTGCCGCGGAGACCTCTGGGTCAGGGGCTCACCAGCGCCGTCATGCGGCCCTCCTCCAGGTGCAGGCCGCTTCCGGTGTCCACCAGGTCGCCGCTGACGGGGTGGGCGGCGGCGGGGTCCCAGGTCGAGGCGCTCCACAGGGGCTGCCGGCGGCGGGCGTCACCTCAGGATGCGGCTCAGGCGCCGAGGCGCACGATGGCCCAGGTGTGGTCCTGCACGGGTTGGTGAAGACCCACAGCGGCCAGGACAGGTAGGCGGTGTAGCCGTAGAAGGTGATGAGCCCGCCAGGGGTGAGCTGCCGGCCACCGCCATGCGCGCCGCGATCCACACGACGATTGCGGCGAGAGCCGGGCAGCAGCACCTGGAGGGTCATGAGTGGCCTGGGATGAGGCCACCTCGACGCCCGCAGCGCCAGCAGCTCCTGGGAGAGCGTCCCGGTAGCGGCGGGCGAGACGTCCTCCCGCCGATGCCTCGCAGGATCCGCAGGCCCGCCACCGTGTCGGTGGTGATCGTGGTGACCGCGGACTGGGCCTCGCGCTGGATGGCCTGGCGCTTCTGCAACGGGCGGATGACCAGGGTGACGATCGCCGCGACCAGCGGCATGCCCAGGATGACCACCAGCCCCAGGCTCACCGGGTACGGGCATGAGGACCGCACGACGGTGAGCTGGCCGCCGCCCTCAGCAGGGCCGGCAGGTGCTGGATGAGCTTTCCCAGGTGGTCGGCGTCGGAGGCGATGATGGTGGCGACCTCGCCGGTGGAGACCTGCCGGGACAGATCCTTGCCGGTGGCGGAGACCTGGCGGCCCACGAGCCGGTCGACGTCGAAGGCGGTGCGCATCCAGGCCTGGACCCCGAAGTAGGACAGCATCGTGTCCCCGACGGCGTAGACGACGAACAGCACCAGCAGCAGGGCGCCGATGCCCCAGATGCGGGCGTTGAGGCCGTTCTCGATCCCGGCGTCGAGGGCCTGGCCCAGGAAGGCCGGCACGATCGCCTGGATGATGTTGGAGGTGCAGGGCCGCCAGGGTCGCCAGGGCGACCGGGACGGCGACGCGGCGCAGCAGCCATCGCAGAAGAGCCCCGGCCCCGATGGACGGGGGCTGGGGCAGCGCAGCGTCGGGGGACATGGACGCGGGTGACAAAACGGTCCGGGACGACCGGAAGGACGGTTCGGGCATGATCGACCGAGGCTATCGGAGCTGAATCGGGCGCGGCAGGGGGAGAGCCGGTGACAAGGAAGATATCGGGCGCGGGAATATCCGGCGAGTGCGGCTCGGGGCGGGGTTTGGATGGGACCGCACGCACACCGGCGCCCGGCCCGCCCCGCAGTGGGGGAGCTGGACCGGGGCGCCGGGGTCAACGGGTCCGGGACTCATCCAGTGCCGGCTGGATGACTCGGACCCGCCGGCTGCCGCCGTGAGGCGCCAGCAGGCCTGTGAATGCTGACGAGCAGTACGACTCATACTGTGCCGCACCGAGCGGCCGGACGGTACTGACGTATCGCCTACTTGCCTGCCACCGGCGTCGTCTGCTCGGCGAGTACTGGGCACACGGTGACCACCTGCTGACTACCCCGCGGTGGCTCGGCGGCTACTCGGTGGCGATGGCGTCCAGGACGGGGATCCGGGAGGCGCGCAGCGCCGGCCACAGGGCCGCGAGGACACCGACCACCACGGAGAGCACGAGCATGCCCACCATCTGGCTCCAGGGGATGCTCAGGGACGTGAGCCCCTGGTCCTCCAGGATCTTCTTGAGCGCCGCGGCCAGGACCACTCCGGTCGCTCCGCCCAGGACAGTCCCGTACAGGGCGGTGAGGACCGACTCGGTGATGATCTCCCCGCTCAGCTGGGCCTTGCCCAGTCCGACGGCGCGCATGAGCCCGATCTCCCGGGTTCGCTCGGAGACCGAGAGCACCAGGGTGTTGACGATGCCCAGGATGGCGATGACGATGCTCAGTCCCAGCAGGCCGTAGAGGACGGCGAGCATCTGGTTGATCCGCTGGCCGACCTTGTCGGAGAGCTGGTTGGCGTCGTTCACCGAGTACTGGTAGGTGTCTGCCACGATGTCCTCCGCCTTGTGGCGCACGGTGTCGAGGTTCGCGCCGTCCTCCAGGGTGAGGAGCATGCCCAGGGGTGCGTCCAGGACGTGGGCCGGGTCGGTACTGGTGCCCGGTGAGGTCCAGGACCCCACCGCTGCCGCCACCTCGGGGGAGTAGAAGTAGGTGCCGCCGATTCCCTTCGGGTCGACGACGGCGCCGACCGTTGCCTCCACACTCCCGTTCGGGCCGGCGAGGTGACCTTGTCGCCCATCTTGAGGTTCTCGTTCTTGTTGACTGCCACATGCGTGGCATCGAGTCGCTCAACGATCCGGAGGTCACCCGTATGTCGTAGGGAACGGGGTAGGTGGCGGGGTCGATGACGATGGACGTCGCCGTCGGCTTCTGCGAGCCATCGGGTTTGGTGGCCGCGTTGACGTAGAGGGCGTAGGAGGAGGTCTCCTTGACGCCGTCGATCGCGGCAAGGTCCTTGGCCTTCTCGCTGGAGAGCTGGGTGCTCGCATTGCCCATGGTGGCAGGGCTGGATCAAGAGGTCGGCCTTGAGGACCTGTCTCGAGCTCGTCGGCGGTTGAGGCGTTGAAGGAGGCGGCCAGCGTGGCGCCGGCGCACACCAGGGCCATGCCCACCATGAGGGCGCCGGAGGTGTTGGCCGTGCGGCGCGGGTTGTGGATGATGTTGCGCACTGCCAGGCGTCCGGACGGCCGCAGTACGCGGAACGGTAGTCCCAGGACGGCGACCACCGGGCGCGCCAGGGTCGGGGAGACGATGAGCAGTCCCAGGATCACGCCGCCCGCGCCCAGCCCCATGATGAGCTTGCGTTGCTCCAGGTCCTCGTTCACCCAGGCGGCGGCGACCGCGGCCGCTCCGGCCGCCAGCAGCAGCCCGCCCAGGATCGTGCGCAGGATGAGCGACTTCTCCCGGGAGCCCGACACACCGCGCATCGCCTCGACCGGGTGGGTCAGGGCGGCCTCGCGCGCCGGCAGCAGGCGCCGACGATGGTGACAGCCAGCCCACCACCAGCGAGATCACGATGATCGGCGTGGTCGGGCCGGTGCCCTCCAGCGGCGGCGTGCCTGCGGCGTTGAGCAGCGCGGACAGCCCGGCCAGGAGCCCGGCCCCCGCGGCCACGCCCAGTGCGGAGCCGACGAGCCCGATGACGACCGCCTGGAGGAACACGATGCCGAACACCGATCCGGGCGATGCGCCCACGGCCCGCAGGAGGGCGAACTCCTTGACCCGCTGGCGCACGCTCATCGCGAAGGAGTTCATGATGATGAAGGAGCCCACGAACATGGCGACGACCACGAAGACCAGCAGGAACACCTGGATGAAGCCCAGCTGCTTCTCGATGGTCTTGTTCTGCTCCTTGATGAGCTCGGCGCGAGTCTTCACCTGGGTGTCGTCGGGAACGACCTTGGTGACCTCGGACTTGACCGTGTCCACCGAGGCTCCGTCAGCCAGGTCGATCGAGATGTCTGAGACCTTCCCGTCCGGGGCGGCCAGAGGAAAGAGGTAGTCGGGGTCCATGCCCACGATCGTGGCGCCGGCCATGGGGGCCCCGAAAGCTGTACTCACCGACCACGGTGACCTCGGCGGGCGTGCCCTGGATGACAATGTGCGTCTTGTCCCCGACCTTGGGTCGGGGTTCTTCAGAGCCCCTGACTCCAGGGCGATTCGTTCCGCCCTCGGGAAGTTCGCCCTGGACCAGCTTCCTTCCAGGGGTCCTTGTCGAACATGGAGATGAAGAGCGTGGGCGCCCCCATGCTGCGTGACCGGGGTGTCGTTGGCACCTACAGCACCCCGGTCAGCTGAGCCCCAGGGTTTGGCGGCCTCGACGCCGTCGATCTGCTTGATCTGCTCAGCCAGGGGAGCTGTCAATGGGCTGCGTCTGCGTCGAGTCGGAGGGGCCGCTGCTGCCGCCGTCGGTGGCGATCTTGGGGCCCCTGGACGTACAGGTCCGAGGTGATGGTCGAGGACAGCAGCTTGGAGAAGGTCTCCGACATGGAGGCACGCAGTGCCAGCGTGCCTGATAGGAACGCCACTCCCAGGACGACCGCGAAGGTGGTGAGGAAGAACTGCTTGGCATGGGCGCGTACGGAGCGCCAGGCGACTCGGCTCACGGCTCAGGCCCCCTTGGCGGCGCCGGCTGCGGGCGCGGACTCGGCCTCGCTCAGCTCGCGCAGGGCGTCCAGGACCCGGTCGCGGTTGGGGTCGGCCAGCTCGGCCACGACGTGCCCGTCGCGCAGGAAGATGACGGTGTCCGCCCAGGCGGCCGCCTCCGGCTCGTGGGTCACCATGACCACCGACTGCTTCAGGTCGTCGACGCTGCGGCGCAGGATCGCCAGGACCTGCTCGGTGGAGTGGGAGTCGAGGTTGCCGGTGGGCTCATCGGCGAAGACGACCGCCGGTTCACCACCAGCGCCCGGGCGCAGGGCCACACGCTGGACCTGGCCGCCGGAGAGCTCGGCGGGCCGGTGGGACAGAGCGGTCGCGAGGGCCGACGGCGTCCACCACCTGGTCGAAGCGATGCTGGTTGACCTTCCTGCGGGCGATGTCCAGGGGCAGGGTGATGTTCTCGGACGCCGAGAGCGTGGGGACCAGGTTAAAGGACTGGAAGATGAAGCCGATGCGCTCGCGGCGCAGGCGAGTGAGGCGACGCTGACTCATCGAGGAGACCATGTCCCCATCGAGCATGATCTCCCGGAGGGTCACCGGTCCAGGCCCGCCAGGCGGTGCATGAGCGTGGATTTGCCGGAGCCGGAGGGACCCATGATGGCGGTGAATCGGGCCCGGGCGATATCGACGTTGACGGCGTCGAGCGCCTTAACGGCACCGAGCCGCGACCGTAGAACCTTGGTAGAGGCTGCGGGCGGAGACCACCGGGTTGTCGACGGGGCGGTGGGGGTCGAGGACGGATGGGGCTGAGGATGATACGGGAACAGAACTACTCATAGGCTCAGTCTGGCAGCGACATGGCTTAGTCGAATCCTCCTGCCGGAGGATCGCCCCCTGACCTCTTGGCCAGTCGACCCTGACCTGCGGTAGGGGAGGTCCCTGAGGCAGGGGATCAGGGGTGAGTCTGTGCCCGGTCTCCGCCCGACGTCGTCGCCGGCCGGGGCTCGCGGCGGTTTCCTAGGAGCCTCGCGGTCCGCTGAGCTCATGGCGAGCTGACGACGAGCCCGTGATCGAGTGGTGGATTTCCTCCGTTGATGCCGTTTCTTGACCGGCTTGACCGATTCGTGACTACCATCGGTGCTGATCAGCACCTTCCGAAGGACCCGGGACGGGTTGTGACGAACCTGGTCAGTCAAGGTCTCCCGTACGTTCTCACGGAAGGGTTCTGCATGGATCCGGCTCAGCTCACCATGGCAGCTCAACAGGCCGACGCGACCCTGGCCGCGCAGACCACCGACCAGTCCTTGCAGGCTGAGATCGCGCAGAGCCGGCCCGACCTGTGGGCCTCCCTGGCGGCCAACCCGTCGGTGTACCCGGACCTGCTGGCCTGGCTGTTCAGCACCGGTGACGCCACCGTCCTCGCCATCCTTCAGGGCGCGCGGTTGACTCGCCCGGCGCCACCGCGACATCCGCAGCCTCTGAGGCGACGGCGGCCGAGCCGGCTGACGAGGTGACTGACGAGGGCGACCGATGAGGGCGGCTTCGGCGGCTGACGCGTCGAGACTCGGGACGTCAACCGATGAATCTGAGCCTCGCCCGAGGACGAGGGTGAGGGCGAGGTCAGGACGCCGAGGTCCAGAAAGACTCCGACGACGCTGATGACTCCTCCGATGGGTCGAGGCCGGCGAGCCAGACGACTCCGAAGCCAGAGGTCGGAGGACCCCTCGGCCGAGGAATCGGAGGAGCCTGCGGTGGACACCGGGGACACTGAGGAGGCTGAGGGAGACTGAGGGGCACCGGGCATGATGCCAGTGACGCCGAGGATGCTGAAAACACTGAAAACACTGAGGACGCTGAGGGCACCGGGCACGATGCCGAGGAGCACCCCAGCGATAGCGATGAGGCAGAGCCCTCATTCGACAGGGTCCGCGGGCGTCGAGAGCCCGGATGAGGACGAGGGCTCGGATGAGGACTCGGAGAACGGGCCGAGGACGCGGTCGCGGTGACAACCGCCGAGGTGCCGGATCGGACTCGAGCCGGACACTGAGACGGTCTCGAGACGGTCTCGGAGGAGACGATCTCCGACGGCGACTCAGCCGAGCCCGTCGGGGACGAGGTGGAGGACGAGCCGAAGGCGGCACCGAGGACGACGCTGGGGCGGGAGCCGAGCCGGAGACGGAGGTGGTCGCGGAGGATCCATCGGCCGATGGCGCCGCCTCGTCGGGTGAAGAGGCGGCCTCCTCGGGCGAGGAGCCTGCAGGGCAGACCGAGAACATCCCTCCCGTTGAGGACACTGCGGTCTTCGCGTCGGCTGGAGTGGCACAGGCCGGGGCCTCGCCCCAGTCCGCGGCGCCGGCAGAAGGCTCGGCAGCCCCCGCGGTGGACTCCGCCGAGTCGGTGGCCATGCCCGTGGCGCCGCCGCCCTCGGCCGAGGACATCGCCGCCTGGGCCGAGACCCCAGCGGGGCGCCGTCAGGGCTTCTCCGCCGCGCAGCCGGCGGTGGAGCTGGACATGTTCGGGCCCCAGATGCCTCCACCGCAGCAGCAGAAGCAGACCTCCGACTCGAGCCGCGCTCGCCTGGTGGCAGTGATCGTCGTCCTCCTCCTCGTCATCGTCGGCGGAGGCGGCGCGTGGGCCGGGTCCTACTTCTCCGGCAAGGACAAGGGCGACGACTCTCGCGCACCTCCCAGGACAACGCCGCCGGTGACCAGGGCGGCAGGCAGGACTCCGGCCAGGCCGACGCTGCTGCGACGGCGTCGGCGCTGCCCTCGGGGGCCGTCCAGGCCTGCTCGAGCATGCCGACGCTCAGGATCACCTCGGTGGAGGACGGCCAGGGTGAGCTCAAGGTTCAGGCCAACGTGACGACCCCCTGCGCGGACGGCGACTTCCTCGCCGGATCGGCCAACCAGGTCCTGCTCTACAGCTCAACGAGTCCGACCGGCGGCGCGGACGTCGAGCACCTCGTGGCCTCAGCCACCTTCGACCTCTCCAGCGAGCCGCTGATCATCCCCAACGGCGGGCGGGTCGCTGACGCTGCGTTTCGGCGAGCAGCCTACTTCCGCACCGCAGGGACCTCGACCTCAAGAGCCTCAAGATCAACCCCACCTTCGACCGCGGCTCCCGGCCCAGCGTCACCTCGGGCAGCTCGGCGAACTCCCCGATGACGATTGCGTCGTCCACGAGCTCCAACGTCAACCAGGAGCAGCAGGACGAGCAGGCCGCCGGTGAGGCCCTGCGGTGGCAGGCCAGCCACGACCGGTCGCTCGTCGCGGAGCAGAGTACCTGGGGAAGTGGACCCCGCAGCTGTCCTCGAAGAAGGACGGCCTGTTCGCCGACAGGCGAGACCTGGACCAACCGGATGATCCTGGCGGAGTTTCCTCAAGACGCGCCAGGCCACCGGATGCCGCGCTGGTCTACAGCAATGACTGGTCGGTCTTCGACTCCGAAGGTGGCTGGTGGGTGACTCTGTCCGGGGAGCTCTACGCCACCGCCGACGAGGCCAACGCCTGGTGCGACGCCCAGGGCTACGACGCCGAGCACTGCCTGGCCAAGCGCATGAGGTCCAGCGGTCGGCGCAGGGCACCACAAGTCCCGCTGAGGCCCAGGACTGGCTTAGGACTGGAGGCCGCCCTTCAGCGCCAGGACCCGTGCGGCCGACTCGTCCACCCGGGCCGCGAAGGCCGGGTCCGACTGCGCGGCGGCGATGAGGGCCTTGACCATGTCGGCGGCGACCGTCGGGTCGGCCGAGGCCAGCACGATGTCGCAGCCGGCGGACCGCGCGAACGGCCCGCTCACCGGCGGCAACGCCCTGCACCTGGGTGGCGGCCGAGACGTCGTCGGTGATGACCACGCAGGAAAACCCATCTCCGTGCGCAGCATGTCGGTGACGATCGTCGAGGAGAAGACCGCGGGCGCCGAGGGATCGATGAGCGCGTAGGTCGCCGAGGAGACCATGATGACCTGCGCGCCGGCGGCGATGGCGGAGGCGAAGACGCCGACGGCGGCGTCGGTGCTGCGGGTCGTGGTGCTGTCGACGACGTTGGCGGAGGTGTCCGTGTTGGCCGTGACCCGCCCCAGGCCGGGAAGTGCTTGTAGGTGGGGATGACGCCGGAGCCCCGCATGCCTCGGCGAGCGCCGGCCTGGGAGGAGACGGTGGCGGCGTCGTGCCCGTACTCGCGCGCGCGGCCCGATGGGCTCGTTGGTGGTCGGTCGGTCGATGTCGACCAGGTCGACCACCAGGGCCAGGATTCATATTCACTCCGACGTCGGCCAGCTCGCGCAGGTGCGCGCCGGGGCCTCAGCTGATCGCGCGGCTGCGTCGACTGCTCCATCGCCGAGGCAGGTCGGGCTCGAGACCGGACGGGACCTGGACCTCGCCGCCACTCCTGGTCGGTGGCCCTGAGCATGGGGTGCTGCGGGTCGTGTCCGGGCCTGCATGGAGGTGAAGGTGCTGATGACCTTCTGGGTCGCCTGGCTGCCCGCGCGTGGTGCGGCCGGCGATGAAGATGTTGCCGACGTGGTGGCTGACCACGGCGTCCGGTGGAGAACCGCCTGGGAGAGGTGGCGTCCACGCCGACCATCGTATGAGCTGGCCGACCTTCTCCTCCAGGCTCCATCCTCAGCGCCCCGGCGGTTGCGAGGCGGTGGCCGACGGCGTCGCGCTCGCGAGCCGCAGTGGAGGGCGCGGCGCTCGACGGCGCCGGGGTGGCGGGCTCCCGCGCTGGGGAGAGCGCTCCGGGCGGACGAGGCGCCGGGATGAGGAGCACCCGGCCAGGGTCCCGGCTGCCAACAGGGCCGCCAGGGAGCACTGGCCGTCGACTCACGTGGTGCTGCGGGGACTCCTCCGGGGGTGATGGGGTCGTGAAGCTCCCCGGTGCCCGGAGCGGCAGGCCGATGGCGGTCATTCATGCCGGCCACACTAAGGCAGGCCACGGGGTGTTCGCGAGGCACTGGCTCTCAAGGCCTAGTGCCGACCCCGCGCTCCGCCCTTGTCCGCCCGGCTCCGCGGTCCTACTCCCAGCCCAGCTCGTGGAGACGCTCGTCAGGGATGCCGAAGTGGTGGGCCACCTCATGGATGACGGTCACCGTGATCTCCTCCACGAGCTCCTCGCGGCTGGTGCACCAGCGCTCCAGCGGACCGCGGAAGATGAGGATGCGGTCGGGCAGCACCATGGACCAGCCCTCGTCGCGCTCGGTGAGGGGGACGCCGTCGTACAGCCCCAGGAGCGTGGGCCGGCCGGCCTCGTCATAGTCCTCGTCAGTGAGCATCTCCGGGTCGGGCTCGTCCTGGATGAGGACGACGACGTTATCCATCGCCTCGGTCAGGTCCGCCGGGATCTGGTCGAGGGGCGTCGTCGACGACGTCCTCGAACTCCTGCTCGACATCCCCTCCCCGACGGCTGCTCCGACAGGAGGGCCCGGGTCGCGCAGGGGCCGCGGCGTCGCATGTGCCGTTCTCGTCCCTGTTCTGATGATTCGCCTGGCTCACGGGGTCAGCCTGCCAGAACTCGCGGTCCTGCCTCGACCGTCTTCGACCTCCGGGATTCCGCCGAAAACCGAGCGGTGAGGAGGGTCACGCCGCTGGGATTTGCGCTGTGGGAGACTGTCCCATGTAGTGTTCATCCCGGTTCGAGGCGCGACGACGTCGAGGCCCCCTGGCCCCATCGTCTGGCGGCCTGGGACCCCGCCCTTTCACGGCGGTAGCACGGGTTCAGAATCCCGTTGGGGTACGGATTCGCACAAGTGAATAACTGCAGTGAATTCACGCTGGCCTCGTGGCGCAGTTGGTTAGCGCGCCGCCCTGTCACGGCGGAGGTCGCGGGTTCAAGTCCCGTCGAGGTCGCGGTAAGGGTCGGTCCGATCAGAAATGGTCAGACCGATTCCATCAGGGCTCTGTAGCTCAGTTGGTGAGGGCGTTCGACTGAAAATCGAAGGTCACCGGATCGACGCCGGTCGGAGCCACCGCAGGCCCGGAACCCTGAGGTTCCGGGCCTTCGCTCGTACTGGACGGGCGCCCGCCCGGGACCCTGTGTCGCTGGGTCCGCCTCCTGATGCGCAGGAGCGGTCGTCGGACGCATGAGCTGCGTCCTCATGGCGTCCCCCTCGCCGTTTCGGTCGCCAAGCACGCCTTCATGATGGATGATGGCAGCCCACATGTGTGCGACGCCACGTTCGTGAGCGCCGAGAGCTCCGCACTCCACGCGGCCCGCACGCCACCGGACGACCCGCGCCGCGTGACGGCGCCATATCCATACTGCGCAAGGAGGACGCGCATGAGTCTCAAGGAACGTGCCCGGCCCCGGTGAGCCGATGGAGGAGCCGGATCAGACCATCATCCCGACCCCGAGGTCGTCGCGAACGCCTGGGTCGGCGACTGGCGCGCTCTGGAGGAGCGGGCCGCCGCGGACCTGGAGGGCTACTGGGCAGAGCGCGCCAGCGAGCTGGAGTGGTCCAGGCGCTGGGACACGGTGCTCGACGAGTCCGGGGCCCCCTTCTACCGTTGGTTCGTCGGTGCTCGGACGAACATCGTCTCAACGCCGTCGACCGGCACCTGACCAACTCCCACCGCAACAAGCTCGCCCTCATCTGGGTGGGTGAGGACATCGAGCAGGTGCGTACCTTCTCCTACTTCGACCTGGGCCGGGAGGTCGAGAGGATGGCCAACGTCCTCAAGGCCATGGGTGTGCACAAGGGCGACGTCGTGACGATCTACCCCACATCCCCGAGGTCTTCTTCGCCATGCTCGCCTGCACTAGCTCAGGGCCGTCCACTCGGTGGTCTTCGCAGCTACTCCTCCGACGCCCTGAGCGCGCATCGATGACTCGGGTCAAGGTCGTCATCACCGCCGACGGCTCGTGGATCAACGGCAAGGTCTTCCCATGAAGAAGATCGTCGACGACGCGGTGCGCTTCTCGCCCACCGTCCAGAACGTCATCGTCGTGCGCAACACCGCCACCGAGGCTGTCATGGACCCCATCCGCGACCACTGGTACCACGAGCTGTGCAAGCTCCCGATCGCCCAGGGCCGCTGCGAGACCGTGCAGGTCGACGCCGAGGATCCCCTGTTCATCCTCTACACCTCCGGGTCCACCGGTAAGCCCAAGGCGATCCTGCACTCCCACGGCGGCTACCAGGTGGGCACCTACGTCACCCTCCACGACTGCTTCGACGTCCATGACGCCGACCGCTGGTGGTGCACCTCCGACCCGGGCTGGATAACCGGCCACAGCTACCTCGTCTACGGCCCACTGCTCCAGCAGCGCCACCGTCTTCATGTAGCGAAACCCGACCTTCCCCTACCCGGACCGCTGGTGGAACCTCATCGAGCGCTACGGCATCAGCGCCTTCTACACCGCCCCCGGCCATCCGCACTCATGCGCTTCGGCGAGGCCTGGGTGCGGCGCCACGACCTGTCCAGCCTGCGGCTGCTGGGCAGCGTCGGCGAGCCCCTCAACCCCGAGGCGTGGCGCTGGTTCCACCACGTCGTGGGTGCCGACCGCTGCCCGATCATCGACACCTGGTGGCAGACCGAGACCGGCATGTTCAGATCACGACGGTGCCCTCCATGCCCAAAGCCCGGCGCGGCAGGCCGGCCGGTGTTCGGCCAGGAGGCGGCCGTCGTTGACGAGGAGGGCCGGGGAGGTCCCCGACGGCGTCGAGGGAACCTCGTCCTCAAGCGGCCCTGGCCCTCGATGATGCACTCTCTTCCGTGACCCGCAGCGCTACGTGGACACCTACTGGAGCCAGTACCCGGGCCTGTACCTGACCGGGGACTCGGCCAGCGCGACGCCGACGGCTGGTTCTGGATCATCGGGCGCACCGACGACGTCATCAAGGTCTCCGGCCACCGCCTGGGCACGGCCGAGATCGAGTCGGCGCTCGTCTCCCACTCCGCGGTGACCGAGGCCGCCGCCGTCAGCCTGCCCACGAGGTCAAGGGGCACTCCGTCCACGTCGCCGTCGTCCTGGCCCACAGGGGTCGAGCCCTCGCGCGAGCTCGAGGCGAGCTGCGCCAGCACGTGGCGGCGACCCTGTCGCCGATCGCCAAAGCCAGGTCCTTCTGTCTTCCTCGAGTCGCTGCCCAAGACCCGCTCGGGCAGATCCTGCGCCGGGTGCTGCGGGCCCGGGCGCTGGGTCAGGGATGAGGGGCGACCTGTCCACCCTCGCCGAGGGTGATCGCCTCGGCCCCGACCGGGCCCCGGATCAGGGGGCCGGTCGGAGCCGCCACGAGGCCCGGACCCACGGGTCCCGGGCCCTCGTTCACCTCGGGCGAGGCCCCGCGCGGAGGGGGGAGAGTCTTCACTTCCGACTGCGCCGATAGGCGTGGCCGGTGGCGAAGATCCCGAAGGCGATGCGGCGACCGGCCAGATGATCCAGGAGATGGCCCAGGCGTTGAAGACGAAAGCTCCACAGCAGGTAGATGATCACCGTGGCCCGGCCAGTAGATGCTGGCCACGAAGCTGATGAAGGGTCGTCCTTGTCCTCGTCCTGCTCATTGTGCTGCCAGGCGGTGTAGTTGCTGGGGCCGACGGGCGCGGGGCCGGGCAGGGCCGACTGGGCTCGGTCAGGGGCGCCGGCGGCGGGCGCAGCCTGCGGAGCTACCGCCAGGCGCTGGATGTCGGCCGCGATGCCCAGCGTCAGGGGCCCGAGCTCCCTGAGGTTGCCGAAGTCGGTGATGACCTGACCGACCGCCTCGTTGTGGGTCTTGCCCTGGGCGATGGCGTCGTTGTAGGCGTCCTCCATCATGGCGCGCAGCTCGCTGCGAGCCTCGATCGAGCGCAGCGTGGCCGGGTAGGGAGCGAACATGTTGTCGAGGAAGGTCTCGATGGTGTCCATCAGTGGGTTCCTTTCGCGAAGCAGTCGACGAGGGTCTTGGTGTCCTCCCACTCGGAGACCTTGGTGGTCAGGTGAGCGGTGCCCTCGGAGGTGAGGCGGTAGTAGGTGCGGGACTTGCCGGACTCGGACACTCCTGCGTAGGAGGCGGCCAGGCCCGGTGGACTCCAGGCGCTTGAGGGCGGTGTGAGGGTGGTCTGCTTGATGGTGTACTCGCCGTCGGAGACTCGGTGATGGTCTTGGCGAGATCGTAGGGCGTACGACGGCTGCCGCTTCAGCAGGGACAGGACGATGAGGTCGATGTAGCCCCGAGATGGCATCTGCGCTGATCATGTGAACCCTCCTTCGCTTCGAGCTTGCTGATGGGGGTGAGCCCTGAGGGTCGCTTGTGTGCATCTAACGTACTACAGCGCACGTGGTACGTCAAATGGAGAGTTGGATGGGGACTTCATCGTCACTCGTGGCCGTTCGTCACAGCCTGGGCTCGGCCCGCTGCCTACGCTGGTCCCATGCTCTTCGCAGCCACCACTCACCCGCGTCCCCAGCGCGGATCCTTCAGCGACCCCGACTCCCGCCACCCCGGTCCCACGGGCATACCGTCCTGAACGTCGACCAGACGGTCAGGTGGTCTCAAGACGACGAACGACCTCGCCGCCATCGGCCTGCAGGCCCGGTATCAGCGCCGCCATCGGCATCCTGGTCGCCGTCGTGCTCATGTCGATCCTCAGCTTCATGGGCGGGCGCCGCCTCCTGTACCGCGAGATCGTGGACTTCGGGCGCCGCCCGCCTACGCCGTCGGCGCCATGACCGGGGCCTTCCTGGGCACCCAGATCGCTCTGACCGGGCTGCGGCGAGACCAGGAGGACTCGACGACGATGGTCGTCATCGAGCGAGGGGTGACCATTGCGCTCATCTTCTCGGTGACCCTGAGCTCGTCGTCGCCTTCGCCAAAGACCATCAGGTCCACCGTCGTCAAAGGGGTGCAGGCCAGCGAGAACCAGGGGCGCGCCAACCGCGTGACCACCAGAGCCAGATCATCCGGCGCGTCGCCCAGGTGATCATCATCATCGCCGGGCTCGTCAGTGCCATCATGACCTTCCCCAGCGTCCAGCTGACCATGCGACTCCTGCTCGCCTCGGCCGGTCTGGCCTCCGTCATCGCCAGTATGGCCGCACGCTCCATGCTCGGCAACGTCTTCGCCGGCCTCCAGCTGGCCACCACCGACGCCATTCGCGTGGACGATGTCGTCGTCGTCGACGACGAGCAGGGGCACCGTTGAGATCACCCTGACCTGCGTGGTCATGCGCACCTGGGACGAGCGGCGCCTCATCCTGCCCTCGACCCGCTTCACCGAGAACCCCTTCGCCAACTGGACGCGGCGGCTCCCAGAGCACCAGCACCTTCACCCTCGAGCTGGACTGGCGCGTGCCCGTCGCCGCGCTGCGCTGCCAGGCTGGCCCGGCTCGTGGCCGCCTCCACGGTCTGGGACGGGCGCCAGGCCTCTCGAGGTCTCCGACGCCGTCGGCGACCCACGTCACCGTGCGCGTGGTCCTCACTGGAGCCAGCCCGGGCGACGTCGGCACCCTCAAGTCCTATGTGCGCGAGGAACTGGTCGCCTGGCTGCAGCGCGAGGGCCCCCTACGCCCTGCCGCGCACTGGTGGAGGTCGAGCAGGTCGAGGTCACCCAGGACCTCGGCCCCGGAGGAGAGTCGCCCGTGCGGCCGAGGGATCGTCGCCAAGCAGAAGGCCGAGGGCCGACACTGCCATCAAGACGGTGGCCGGTGACGACGATACGGCCACCGAGGCCGCAGGGCGAGACCGCGGCGCACGGCCTGGGGGCCAGGCGCGCCGTCACGCTGGGGCGTGCCATGGGCCGCTCCCTGCTGCACCGCGCCCGGCGCGAGGGCCTGGGGCCCTCGGTGAGTCGGGCGGGCAGGGCGTACGTTGCCAGCACCCGGCGGATTGGGTGCGTTTTCGCTGCGTGAACGCGGTTCGCCCGGCGCCGTCGTGCGGGTGACGATGGGGCCATGAGTACTGACGCGAGGGTGAGCCCTCCGTGACGCCTGCCTCCACGCCCTCGAGCCGGTTGTCGACCTGGAGGCCGCGGTGCGCACCGACGCGCGGTGGCGCGCCGCCCTGAGCCCCATGGGTACCACGTGCTGCGCGAGGGCCGGCACCGAGCGGCCCTTCACCGGCGCCCTGCTCGACGAGCACCGCGAGGGCGTCTACCGCTGCCGCGGCTGCGGCGCCGAGCTGTTCCGCTCCACCACCAAGTTCGACTCCCACTGCGGCTGGCCCTCCTTCTACGACCCTGCCAGCCTCCGGGGGCGGTCACCTGAGCACCGACACCTCCCGGCATGGTGCGCACCGAGGGTCCGCTGCGCCACCTGCAACGGCCACCTGGGCCACGTCTTCGACGACGCCCCCAGACCCCCACCGGACAGCGCTACTGCGCGAACTCCGTGAGCCTGACCTTCGAGGAGAATGAGGCATGATCCGGGTCCTGAGCCTCAATCTCCAGCACGGTCTGCCCGGTGCCGGGGCCGGGGACGGCAGCGCCGCCACCGGCTCGCTGGCCGGCGCCGACATCTCCGACCCCGCCACCGCCCGCGCCGTCATGCGGGCCACGGCCGAGCAGATCGCCGAGCTGGCCCCCGACGTCGTCGCGCTCAGGAGGTGGACCTGGGCAGGCCCGTTCGGGCGCCTTCACCAGGCCGCCTTCCTCGCCGGAGCTGGGGATGCCCACCTGCCGCTTCGCCGCCAGCTACGCCGGACCGGCCGTGGGGCTGCGCCGTCGGCCCCTGCGCAGCGCGCTCGGCTCGCCGACCGACGATGTCTTCAGGGCTGCTGCGCGCGCCGTCGGGGCCAGGCCGATCGGTTACAGCAATGCCCTCATCTCCCGCTTCCCGGTGGCCGGCTGGCACGTCAAGCGCCTGGGGCGGGGGCCCTCCAGCATCGTCAAGCGCGGTGAGCGCGCCTGGGACCCGCGCTCCTACAAGGTCTTCACCGCCTCCAGCCGTGTCATGGTGGCCGCGACCCTCGACCTGCCGGAGGATGTCGGTGGGCCGGCTCGCCGGCTCTCCGTCGCCTCCACGCACCTGGCCACCCGCGGGTCCATGGCGGCGCGTCAGCTCGCCGCCGCCTGGGCGGCACTGGCCGGGCTGCCCGGACCGCACCTGCTCGTGGGCGACTACAACCTGGGTGCCGAGCAGGGTCGAGGCCCTGGGGCTGGGGAGCGCACCGTGGGGGAGGGCATACCTTCCCGGCCGCCGACCCCACGGGGCGCATCGACCACGTCCTCACCGACCTGTGGCCCACCGGCCCCGACGGTCTTCCGCTGACCGATGAGGCGGCCGTGGCCGCGGCGAGCGGAGACAGGAAGCCGAGGAGCCCGCTGCTGCGTGCCGTGGACTGGGGACGGCCTCCTTCATCATCTCCGACCACGTCGGCACCTGGGTGGACCTCGAGCCGGTCGGCTGGCCGCTGCGTGCCCGCGCCTCGGCTACGGGGCGTATGCCCGGCCCCGTCGCGGTCCCGCGCCCTCATGCGGTCCTTCCTCGAGGGGCGCGTTCGAGGGCGCAGAGGGTACGAAGCGCGCTCTACCCTACGAACTCGTCGCGCCGCGTCCTATGATCTCAGTCGGATTATCTCCGTCGAAGCGGCCGATGAGAGGGGACGCCGAGGCTATGGGCGATGTCGTCGCGGGGCTGGCCGTCTTCAGGGTGGTCATCGCCGTCGGCTGGCTGCTGGTGCGCACCGGGCCGTGCCCGCCGACGCCGACAGGGGTCCTCACCCGCGTGTGCTTCTTCGCCGCCACCCCGGCGCTGCTGGTGACCACCCTGAGCCGAGCGGACCTCACGGCCGTGGTCTCGCGGACCACCGCCGTGGCCGTAGCCGCCGAGCTCGTGGCCATCGTCTCCGCCTGGTGCCTGCACCGCCTCGTGCTGCGCCGCTCCACCGCCGAGGCCACCATCGGCGCGCTCGCCTCCGGCTACGTCAACGCCGCGAACCTGGGCATCCCGGTGGCCGTCCTCGTCCTGGGCGACGCGGCCACCATCGCCCTCGATCCTTCTGCTCCAGCTCCTGGTGCTCACCCCTGTCACCTTCACCGTGCTCGACGCCGTCACCCGCCGCGGTAACCCGTCTCGCCTGGCGACCCTGACCGTCCGCTGCGCAATCCGCTGCTGTGGGGTGTCGTGGCCGGGACCGCGGCGAACCTGAGCGGCCTGGACCTGACCGCCTGGTGCGGGGGCTACCCGGCCCAGGGCCTGGAGATGCTCGGGCGCGTCGCGGTGCCGCTCATGATGCTGGCGCTGGGCATGAGCCTGGCCGGGGCGCCCCGGCCCCTGCGGGAGTCCCGAGCCGGACGCGTCTGTCCGAGGTGCGGGTCGACGCAGCGGCCTGTGGCTGGCCGTGGGCTGGAAGCTCGCCGTCATGCCGGGGCTGGCCGTCGTCGTCGGGCTGGCGACGGGACTCAGCGGAGCACAGCTGCTGACCCCGGTCGTCACCGCCACCCTGCCCACGGCGCAGAACGTCTTCATGTACGCCTCGCGCTACGGGGTGGGCAGGACCTGGCGCGTGACGCGGTCCTGCTGACCACCGCCGGGTTCGTGCCCGTGGTCCTGCTCGCCGCCGCGATCCTGCGCTGATCGCGGCGGCGCGGGCTCATCGTCTCAGGGCAGCTCGTCGCGGGTGGGCGGATTGGCCCCGGCCCGCGAGACCGTGATGTCGGCGATGGCCGCGGCGTGACGCACGATCCGCTCCAGGGTCTCGGCGTCCACCGCGCGCAGCGCCTCGCGCCGGTCCGCGCCCACGAGGTCCTCGCTCCACAGGGCATCCTCCAGGCCGCCCATGAAGAGTCGCCTGCGCCCACTGTGTCTGCCACGACGACGCTCGGGTCGGCGGGCACCTCAGGCGCACCCCGGAGGCGGACAGGGCCAGTGCCCCCTCCTTGCCGCGCGTGACGACCACGACGGCCGCCCCGCCTCCAGCCAGGGAGCGCAGCACCGTCTCCAGGTCCGCGTCCTGACCGTAGAGCCAGGCGATGTCCTCATCGGAGCACTTGACCAGGTCGGACAGGGGCCACGAGGCGCTCGACGATCCGGCGGGCGTCCTCGAGGCTCACCCATGAGCTGCGGGCGGGCGTTGGGGTCGTAGGCGATGGTGGATGTGGCGCGGGTCTCGCGCAGCAGCTGCTCCACGGTGGCGGCGCCGGGGGCCAGGATCGCCGCGATCGAGCCGGTGTGCACCAATAGTGGCGCCTCACCGTCAGCCAGGTTCGGGCGCGGCGGGTTCCAGTCCAGGTCGAAGACATAGGGTGGCGGCGCGGTCCTCACCGATGGTGGCCTGCGCCGTCGAGGTGCGCTCGGCGCCGTCGGCGCCCGCAGCCAGAGCGGACCCCGGAGGCCTCCAGATGGGCGCGCACGGCCTTGCCGCGCTCATCGGTGCCGATCCAGCAGTGCAGCTCGGCGTCGCGGCCCAGGCGCGCCAGCCCCAGGGCAACGTTGGCGGGCGAGCCGCCGGGGATGTCCACGGGCTCCTGCCCGGGGTGGATGACGACGTCGACCAGCGCCTCGCCGATGACGAGGCGGATCCTTGGCGGCCGGGTGCGGTCATGGTGACTCCTTTGTGCGGGACCGGGGACCGGTCGTTGTGAGTGAGTGAGTGGGAGAGACGGCGAGGGCGTGATCCGGGCAGAGGGGACGCGTCGGCGCGAAGCTCCCCGTGGATGGTCGGCAGAATGGTCGATGAGTGGGGCCGAAGGGTGAACACTCACAGACTACCGATCCGGCGCCGCCCTCAGGGCGTGTCTCGCCCGACGATGTCCACATCCGTGACAAAGAGCTCCCAGGTCCCGGACCGCATGAAGGGAAACCTGGAATCATGCGGTTGCACTCCGTCTGAATGAGAACGATCCGAGCCTTTGTCACAGATTTGGACATCCACGGCTCCTTCCTGCTGCTCTGGTTCCCGGTGTCGCCCGATCAGCGCACCGCTGCCAGCGGAGCCCCGGTCCCTTCGTCGCGCGGGCGGGCACGAGCGCGGCCTGGAGCCGCTGATCCGGGCGGGTCATGCCCTGTCAGTCCGCGGACTCGTCCTGAGCGACAGCGGCCAGGCGGGCGCGGGCATCGTCAAGCCAGGTCTGGCACCGCTGGGCCAGGGCCTCGCCGCGCTCCCACAGGGCCAGGGGAGTCCTCCAGCGGGACGGATCCCGCCTCGAGGCGCTGCACGACGGCCACCAGCTCCTCGCGGGCCCGCTCGTAGCTGAGCGAGGCCACGTCCTCGTTGGCGCTGGAGCACCATCACCGGAGGATGCCGAGACGGTGAGGACCCTGACGATGCCGAGTAGGGCGCTGTTCTGGGGTGAGTACTCGTCTGGGTACTGGTCGGAGTATGGGCCGGGGTTCATCTCGGAGCTCACATGCCGATTCTCGCACGGGCCGGGCCCAGGGGGCAGAGCGGACGACGCGGGCCGAAGTGATCCCCTCGGCGCCAAAAGTGCCCAAGAGGGACGACTTTGACGGTGCCCCGTCTCAGTGGCGTTCGCATCTGTGCTGGCCAGAGCATTTTGGTGCGGTGTCGACTGGTTGTGGAAGCTCCAAAAGTCGTCCCATATGGACAAAAATCCCGGCCTGAGTCTCTCCTTGACTCCTGCTGGTTTCCGGTCGAAGACACCGATGCGTCAGACCACACTTCTACCCCTGCTGCGCCGTTGGAGGTCGTCTCATCGAGGTGTGTCAGCACTTCCGCCAAACCTGCCTGCGCTAGTGCCTCGCGGCCGACCTCCGTGACCTTGACGGCCCGGCTCCGCCCGATGCGCGTGATCCAGGCCCGATCGAAGAACGCCTGCGTCAGTGCGGTCCCCAGCGGCCCGCCGAGGTGGAACCGCCGCTCGGTGGAGTCCATGCACGCCTCCCCGCGGGAACGAAGCGGCTTCTCCAGCCCCCAGGTAGCCAGGAGATCCCCTCCGGAATCGGTCAGCCGCCAGGAGGAATCCAGGTGGCCGCGCTCCTGGAGGTGCTCGGCCAGACTCACCCGAGTCGCCCCGCCAGGTGGCGGTAGCAGGTACGGGCTGCCAGCAGCCGCTTGTTGGCGGTCCACGCATTGAGGCTGTGCGCCGTGGGCAGTACTGATGCTGACATCGCACCCAGGGCCTCGATGACTCGAGCCGCCTCGGGGTCCGGAGATCGTGACGTAGCAGTGCCGCCCCTGGCGGACCCTCGTGATGAGACCGTGCGCTTCCAGCACGTCGACATGCTCGCTGGCCGTCGATCGCGCGGTCCCGGCGTATGAGCCGAGCTCGCCCACCGTCCAGGCACGGCCGTCCATGAGCGCCGCGCACATGGCGGCCCGCGACGGGTCGGCGAGCGCCGCAGCCGTGCCGGCGATGTCGGGAACCGCCTCGGGGAAGAAACGGTCGGGAATCCGTGACATGCGGCCAGTATGCGCCCGCGCCGGTTCGGTGAGCGCCGAACGATTGCGGTTCTAGCCTGCCGGTGACCGGCATCAGCCGGCAGACGGGGCCAGAGGGCCCGAAGCGACAAGGAGACCACTTATGAGCGGATACCGACGGCGCGGCGCCCTCATCGCGGCGCTGCTCGGGTTTTTCGTCGTCATGCTCGACACGACGGTCGTCAACGTGGCACTGGCGCGGATCGGCACGGACCTGGGCGCTCCGGTCGCCTCCCTGCAGTGGGTCGTCGACGCCTACGCCCTCACCTTCGCCGCCTTGCAGCTGTCGGCAGGGGCGGCCTGCGACCGGATGGGTGCTAGGAGCGTCCACCTGCTCGGCCTGGCGGTCTTCGGCCTGCTCTCGGCGGCCTGCGCCCTGGCTCCTGCCGGCGGAGCACTCATCGCCTTCCGGGCGCTGCAGGGGGTCGGCGCCGCTGCGATCGTCCCGGCATCCCTGGCCATGCTCTCCCTCATCCATGACCGCCCCGCCGACCGAGCCCGAGCCATCGGCCTGTGGGGAGGGGCCGGCGGAGTCGCCGCGGCCGTCGGCCCGGTGGCCGGGGGACTGCTCGTGACCTTCACCGGCTGGCGGTTCGTGTTCTGGGTGAACCTGCCCCTCGTCGCGGTCGGCATGTGGCTCACCGCCCGCTGCCTGCCCGAGCCGGCGATCCGGTCGGCACGGCGAGGAGGAGGCGGCGACCTGCCCGGACAGACCCTCTCCGTCGCCGGGCTCGCAGCCGCCACCTACGGGATCATCGCCGCCGGTGAGCACGGGTGGAGCCTGACCGTGGTTCTCTCGACCCTTGTCGGCCTGATCCTGCTGGTGACCTTCATCCTGGTTGAGCGCACCGCGAGCCGACCGATGCTGCCGACGACGGTGTTCTCCCGACCGCGTTTCGCCGTGGCCGCTGTGGTCGGGCTCGCGCTCAACACCGGCTTCTTCGGCCAGCTCTTCGTCCTGGCCCTGTTCCTCCAGCGCTACCTGGGCTACTCACCCTGGCTCGCCGGCCTGGCCCTGGCGCCGCAGGCGTGCAGCGCCGTCGTCGCCTCCCCGCTGGGAGGCAGGATGACCGCCAGGATCGGGGCTTTCCCCACGATGCTGACGGGTCTGCTCACCGGTGCCGCCGGATTCGCGGGGCTCGCTCTTGTCACGGCCTCGACGCCGTACCCGGTGGTGGCGGCCCTGACCTTCCTGGGCGGTTTCGGCACCGCACTGACCATGCCGGCCGCGACCTCGGCCGCCGTCGCCTCCGCACCGGCGGGCTACACCGGCGTGGCCGGCAGTGTCATCAACGCGGCCCGACAGACCGGCAGCGTCGTTGGTGTGGCCGTCCTTGGCGGCCTGATCGCCTCAGGCGACTTCCTGACCGGATTCCATAGGGCGGTGACTGGGGCGTCGGCCGTCTTCGCGGTGGCCGCGATCGCCGTCGCCGTTGTCCTTGTGGCGACCGGTCGCCCGAAGCGCGCGGACGCACCGTAGGTCTCGATGACTGGCCCCGGGACGCTGTCCACGAGCCCTATGGTGCGTCCACGATGCCTCCGGATGCTGTCAGCGGGCGTCCCCAGGGCGTCGCCGGCGCCCAGCCGCTACTCAGTCGATATTGGCGGGCCGGGGCTTGGTGGCGCCGACGACCTGGGCGACGAGACGCCCCTGGGCCAGGACGCCCTCGATGAGGTCGCCCTTCTTGACGTCCTCGGCGCCGGTGATGACCTTCCCGCCGGGGGTGCGCAGGATCGTGTAGCCGCGATCCAGGACGCCCTGCGGCGACAGGGCCGTCAGCCGGGCGTGGTCGGCGCGCAGGTCCGCGGCCGCCAGCGACAGGCGGTGGCTGACCGCCCGGCGCATCCGGTCGCGGGCCTGGTCGAGCTCGATGACCCGGTCGCGCACGATCGAGGTGGGGTCGGCCATGACCGGCCGGGCCCGCAGCTGGTCCAGGGCCGCCTGCTCGGTGTCCAGCCGCGAGGTGAGCACGCTGCGCAGGCGCTCACGGGCCGAGTCCAGGCCCACGGTCTCCTGGGCGAGGTCGGGGACGATCCGACGGGCGGCGTCGGTGGGGGTGGAGGCCCGGTAGTCGGCCACCAGGTCCAGCAGGGGGCAGTCGGTCTCGTGGCCGATCGCGGAGACCAGCGGCGTGCGGCAGGCGGCCGCGGCGCGCACGAGCCCCTCGTCGGAGAAGGGCAGCAGGGTCCTCGACGGCGCCGCCCCCTCGGGCCACGACGATGACGTCGATCTGCGCATCAGTGTCGAGCTCCTGGATGGCGCGGATGACCTCGCCGACGGCGCGCGTCCCCTGGACGGCGACCTCCCGGACCTCGAAGGGCAGTCCGGGCCAGCGCAGTCGGGCGTTGACCAGCACGTCGTCCTTGGCCTTGGCCTGGCGGCCGCACACGAGGCCCACCTTGCGCGGCAGGAAGGGAAGGGGCCGCTTGCGCTCGGCGTCGAACAGTCCCTCGGCGGCCAGGACGCGGCGCAGCTGCTCGATGCGGGCCAGCAGGTCCCCGACGCCGACGGGCCGGATGTCGTCGGCCTGCAGCTGGAGGGAGCCCCGCTTGGTCCAGAAGGTGGGCTTGGCACGAATGACGACGCGGGCGCCCTCGTTCAGCTCGGCGCCGGTGCGGGCCAGGACGGCGTCGAGGACGCGCGCGTAGATCGCCACCGACATGGAGACATCGGCGTCCGTGTCCCGCAGGGTGAGGAAGGCCATGCCGGCGCCGGGGCGGCGGTTGAGCTGGATGATCTGGCCCTCCACCCACACCTGACTCATGCGGGCGACGTACTGGTCGATCTTGGAGGACAGCAGCCGCAGCGGCCAGGGGTTCTCCGCGGTGGTGAGATTCGCGCGCGGCGCCAGCTCCTGCGGGGCCCCGTCTGCGGCGGAGGCGGACGCCGGGCCGCCGGCGAGGGAGGACTGCAGGGCTGGGCTGGGTGGGGCTCTGGCCTGTCACATGCACCACTGTGCCACGTCCACCACTGGGGACCTGGGTCCCACTGTGGCACAGTGGTTGCCGTGACGATGACCGAGCTCGCCAGCGAGCAGACTGACGCCGCCGCGCACACCATCAGCCCCGTGTCCGCCCCCGAGGCCTCGCCCTCCGCCGCGAAGAGCGGCAAGCGGATCCTCATGGCTGCCCCACGCGGCTACTGCGCCGGCGTGGACCGCGCCGTCGACGCCGTCGAGCAGGCCTTGGCCCACTACGGGGCGCCGATCTACGTGCGCAAGGAGATCGTCCACAACAAGTTCGTCGTGGACGCCCTCTCGAAGCGCGGAGCCGTCTTCGTCTCCGAGACCGACGAGGTTCCGGTGGGGGCCCGCGTCGTCTTCTCCGCCCACGGCGTCTCCCCGGCCGTCCACGCCGAGGCCGCCGAGCGCCGGCTGGCCACCATTGACGCGACCTGCCCGCTGGTGACCAAGGTCCACAAGCAGGCCGTGCGCTTCGCGGACAAGGACTACGACATCATCCTCGTGGGCCACACCGGCCACGAGGAGGTCGAGGGCACCCAGGGGGAGGCCCCCGAGCACATCCAGGTCGTCAACGGTCCCCACGAGGTGGACCAGGTCGAGGTGCGCGACCCCTCCAAGGTCGTGTGGATCAGCCAGACCACCCTGAGCGTCGATGAGACCCTGGAGACGGTGCGCCTCCTGCGCGAGCGCTTCCCGGAGATGATCGACCCGCCCGGCGAGGACATCTGCTACGCCACCCAGAACCGTCAGGGCGCGGTCAAGCAGATCGCTCCGCAGGTGGACCTCATGATCGTTGTCGGCTCGGGCAACTCCTCGAACTCGGTGCGTCTCAAGGAGGTGGCCCTGGAGGCCGGGGCCGGCGCCTCCCACCGGGTGGACTTCGCCAGCGAGATCGACCCGTCCTGGCTCGACGGCGTCGAGACGATCGGTCTGACCTCAGGGCGCCTCGGTGCCGGAGATCCTCGTGCGCGAGGTCGTTGAGCGCCTGGCCGAGTTCGGCTTCGACGACGTCGAGGAGGTGCGCACCACCACGAGAAGATCTCCTTCTCCTGCCCAGAACCTGCGCGCCGACCTCATGGCGGCCCAGGGAGGCCCGGCGACCCACAAGCGCCGCGAGCCGGGCGCCGACCACACCTGCTGAGACCGCGGCCGCCCCGGCAGCTCCGTCGACCGTGAGCGTCAGCACAGGCCAGGGCGCGTGAGACAGGCCGAACGTGAACGACGGGTTGCGTGCTCGACGATTACCCTCGGTTGGGTGACACACTCCCACGACGAGTCGGCCCCTCAGCAGCCCTCCTTCCGTCGGGTCTGGCGGACGGCCCGCGCCGACGGCGCTGGCGGCGATGCTCCTGTAGAGGCGCTGGTTTCCGGCGCCCCCGACCAGGTCTCCAACGAGGCGTTGGAGGAGGAGAGCGGGCTGCAGCGCAGCCTGACCAACCGGCACATGCAGATGATCGCCATCGGTGGCGCCATCGGTACGGGGCTGTTCGTGGCCTCGGGCGCCACGGTCTCCACGGCCGGGCCGGGCGGCGCCCTGGTGGCCTACGCGGCGATCGGCCTCATGGTGCTGCTCCTCATGCAGTCCCTGGGGGAGATGACCGCGCACATGCCGGTGGCCGGCTCCTTCCAGACCTACGCCACCCGGTTCGTCAGCCCCTCCTTCGGCTTCGCCATGGGGTGGAACTACTGGTTCAACTGGGCGATCACGGTGGCTGCCGAGCTGGTGGCGGCGGGGATCGTCATGGCCTACTGGCTGCCGGGGGTGCCCTCATGGATATGGGCGGCGTTATTCCTGGCCCTGTTGACGACGCTCAACGCCCTGTCCGCCCGAGCCTTCGGGGAGGGCGAGTTCTGGCTGTCGGCCATCAAGGTGGTCACCGTCATCGTCTTCCTGATCGCGGGCGTGGCGATGATCGCCGGCATCGTCGGCGGCAGGCCGGCGGGCTTCGGCAACTGGACCACCGGCGACGCCCCCTTCCACGGCGGGATGCTGGCGATCGTGTCGGTGTTCATGGTGGCCGGGTTCTCCTTCCAGGGCACCGAGCTCGTGGGTGTGGCGGCCGGTGAGGCCCGCAACCCGCGCCGGGACGTCCCCAGGGCGATCCACACGGTGTTCTGGCGGATCATGATCTTCTACATCGGGGCGATCGCGGTGGTCGGCTTCCTGGTGCCCTACACCGACCCCAACCTGTTGCGCTCGGAGACCTCCGACATCTCCTACTCGCCCTTCACCCTGGTCTTCGAGCGGGCGGGGATCGGGATCGCGGCCGCCATCATGAACGCGGTCATCCTCACCGCCGTGCTCAGCGCCGGGAACTCGGGCCTGTACGCCTCGACCCGCATGCTGCACTCGATGGCCCTGCAGGGCCAGGCGCCGGCCTGGTTCGCCTACGTCAATCGCCACGGGGTCCCGGTGAGGGCTCTGGGGGCGACGGCGCTGGTGGGCGCCGCTGGCTTCCTCACCGCCGTGGTGGGTCAGGACACCGCCTACACGTGGCTGCTCAACGTCTCCGCCCTGTGCGGTTTCATCGTGTGGCTGGGGATCGCCGTGTGCCACTTCCGCTTCCGGCGCGCCTACGTGCTCCAGGGCAACGACCCGGCCGACCTGCCCTATCGGGCGCCCTGGTTCCCACTGGGCCCGATCCTGGCCTTCACCCTGTGCGCCCTGGTGATCCTGGGCCAGAACTACGAGGCCGTCTTCAAGGGCCAGCTGCTGGAGGTGCTCTCCTCGTACATCGGTCTGCCGGTCTTCGGGGCCATCTGGCTGGGGCACCGGATCGTCTCCGGCTCGCGCGTGGTGCGCCTGGAGGACGCCGACGTCTCGGGCGTCGTCGTCCGCGAGCGTCACTGAGTAGCGCCCTCCTCACCCCATATCCGACGTCGGGCCACCGGTCAGCCACCGGTGGCCCGACGTCGGCTCGTCTGGGATCTGCACGAGGGCGGGGAATCGCTGCGGATCAGGGTGCCTACAGCAGGGACTGCACCCGCACTGTGACCTGGGGAGTGCTCCGGCCCCCGACGCCGGGGGAGCCGTAGTCCTCGCGTGCCTCGGAGGTGTCGTCGGGCTCGCCCGCCTCCGACAGAGACCGAATGATGGTCTCCTGGACGTCGTGCACGATCTCCTGACGGGCCGTGAGCCGTCGATACCGATCTCGATGACGGCCCTGCGTGAACCCGCCTCGACGACGACTCCGAAGCGGGCCTGACGAGGGTCCTGCTGCCGGATGTGACTGCCGATCGCCCTCAACGTGCTGCCTATCCCCGGCTCGATTCCTCGTACTCCGGGGACAGCAGTGACCAGGTTTGCCAGCTCGGCTGCTGAGAGGCTAGTCGTCATCGTGGAGATCCTCGATGTGGACGTTGACGGTCGAGGGACACCCCTAGGGTTCTCATGGCAGGGCTCCTCGAACGGCGTCGCGGACCCGCTGGGCGAGCTGCGGCAGGCTGCCCGCGTTGACGTGGGCGGAGATCCGGCAGGAGATGGTCTCTGGAACCCCCAGGCCGCGGTGATCCTCGCCCGAAGGCGCGTGCTCGAAGGAGGACCGCAGGGCGCGCGCGCCGGGTACGGAGTCCACAGCTCGTCGGATGAGCGCTCGCAGCGAGAACTCGGACATGCTGTAGGGCCCCAGATCGGTGGCGGGCATCTGCACCTGGGCGCCGTGACGGGTCTCGGCGATGACGGCTTCCATCAAGTGGCGCTGCGGCATGACCGAGGCGCTCGCCTGAGACTCCAGCCGGTCCCACTCCTCGTGGAGGGAGGCGATCAGGCGCAGGTACTCCCGCGTGTCCGCGTCATCCTGCTCGTGAGACCGGGTGAATGGCCTGGCCGACGCCGTCGAGCGTCGGGCGCTGCGTGAGAGCTGGTTGGCAGTGCTCATGACCACTCCTTCATCTGGCGCATGACGAGAGCGCGAGCGCGTGCCAGCCTCCCGCGGACGGTGGACTCGGTGAGATTCAGGGCCTGGGCGATCTCCTCGTAGGACATGTCGTCGACCTCCCGGAGCACCCAGACGATGCGCAGCTCGGGCCGCACGGAGGCCAGCAGGTCGGCCAGCGCCTCGATCTGGGCGTTGACCTCGCTGGACTCGGCCGGGTCAGTGGTGCTGCTCGAAGTCGTTCCCGCCATGGCGCTCGCGGTCTCGAGGCTCTCGGAGTCGTAGGGATCGGTAGCCCGACGCTGACGCTTGCGCGTCATGCTGGTGGCCTTGTTGGTGCAGATCCGCATGAGCCAGCTCCGAAAGGCGGCAGGCTCTCTGACCAGGTGAAGACTGCGCCAGGCCTGGATGAGGGTCTCCTGGACGATGTCCTCACTGTCGTGACGGTTCCGCACGATCATGTAGGCGGTGCGGAACAGACGCCCCTGGTAACGCTCGACGAGCTGTTCGAAGGCGTTGATGTCTCCGTCCTGGGCGCGCAGGACCAGGTAGCGGTCCCTGTCATAGGACGAAGCGCTCGGTGGTGCGGCGTGGTGTGGACGCGGGCGAGGTGCCGGCACTGCCTCGTCCTGCTTCTCATGTGTCATCGCCGTCCCCGGTGCTCTCGGGCGCATGCCGTCCTGTGACGGTCTGCGAGACGTTGCGCGAGTTCGAGGAGCGCTCCAGACGCACCAGGATGTCGACTTGTCTGGGGCGCGTATCCAGGGACGTGGTCACGTCATCCTCGAGTCGGCGCCTGAGAGCGGCGACGGTCCACTCGACCTCGCAGCCCTGGGACACAGTGGCGACCCCTTGGAGCCACAGACTGCTTGGGGAACCAGTGACCCACACCGAGCACCGCTCCACCCCAGGGGACGTCCTGGGCCCGCTCGGACAGGGGCCTGTGCCAGGACGTCGGGGGCTGACGGTGGCCAGCAGGACGCCCTCGGAGTCGCTGAATCTCAGGGGCGAGGCGGCCGCCTTGCGAGGGGACTTGCATGGCGAGTAGGGACCAGCCCAGCGATGAAGGCGAGCACTGACGCCAGCGCGGTGGTCGGCAGGGAGCCAGTGCGCCTGGGGCGTGATGAGGGCTGTCCACCCGGTCCTGCGCAGTGGCCAGGGAGCGGGGCGACGTCAGGCCATGACCGACCGGCACCGAGGCCGGAGGCAAGCAGCCAGGATGCCGCTGCCGTGATGAGAAGGCCGCAGCCGGCCAGGACCGTCCTGTTGAGGACTCCGGAGACTGAACGCATAGTGTTCTCCCTTTCAGCTCGTGTGCCTGATCCGCACTCGGCTGCGTGCGATGCCCTCGGGCTTGAACGCCTGCAGGGCCTCATCGGCCTTCTTGCGGGCGGCTTCTCGTACCGGGGTGAGGTCGTCCAGGACGCTGAGGGACGACGACGTCGACCCGTGAGCGGCGAACTCTGACGGTGGCGCTGTGGACCCCGTCGACCTGCTCGATCTGGGTTCTCACCAGTCCGGACAGGGTCCCGGCGCGTCACTGCGGTCTGGCCGGGGACGGCGTCGGGGAGGATCTCGACGCGCTCGGGGACCCCCGGCCACAGGGCCATGAGGATCATGACCAGGCCGCATACGGCGGCGATCCCGGCGGTTATGAGTACTGTGGCGGATCCGAGGGTGGTGGATTCGATGGCGTCGAGTGTGGAGGCGGCCCGGTCTGGCCAGGTGCCGTTCACGATCCGGTGCCCCAGCAGCCAGGCCCCCAGTCCTCCTGCGGTGAGCAGCAGCAGCGCCAGGATGACACTGGGCACGCTGCGGGACGGGCGACGAATGAGTTTCTGGATGGGTGCTCTCATTTCAGGCTCTTCCTGACGTGGCTGCTCGGATTGAGCCAGGAGATCTCGATGGCGATCTTGCCGACGCGCAGCCCGGTGAGGTGCTCGACGCGGCTGCGCACGTGCGCGCGCAGGTCCTCGATGGTGGAGGTCAGTGGCGTGGGGAAGACCAGGCCGAGGTTGAGGTGGAGGACAGCGACCTGTCCGTAGAGCTCGCACTGGGCCTCAGGTCGGGAGGCGAAGTTGCGGCGGGTGCCGATTCCCAGGAGCCCTCCGGCGTTGGAACCGACGTTGCCGGTCTCATAGGCGGCCTGGGCGGCGATCTGGGCGACGACTCGGGCCGGAATGGTGGTGACTCCGCGCTGCTCCCGGGAGGAGTCCTCATCACGGGAGGGCCCCGGCTGCGTGATCGCCGGCTGGGTCGCGATCGCCATCTTCACTTCCTTCGCCGATCCAGGATGCTTCGGACATCGACCCGGCCCTCCAGGTAGAGGCCCACCGCCAATCCGGCCAGGCCGCACAGGGTCACCAGGACGAAGTCGGCGAAGGAGCCGAAGGCGAGGATGGTTCCAAGGAACAGGCCCACCAGGAGGGCCAGGTGCGTTGTCTTCATGAGGACTCCTCAGATCAGGCGTCGGGATGGATCACTTGAGGTCGGTGGCCTCGGCGACGTCGGAGTCGTCGTCAGGCAGGTGGACGTCGGTGACGTTGATGTTGACCTCGACGACCTCCAGGCCGGTGGTGCCCTCGATCTGCTCGATGATGTTGCGGCGGATGGCGTCGGCGACCTCGACGATGGAGACGCCGTACTCGACCACCACGGTGACCTCGACGGCGGCCTGGGTCTCGCCCTTCTGGACGCTGATGCCACCGGCGACGTTGGTCTGGGCGTTGGGGATGCGGTCGGTCACCGCGCTGAAGGCGCGGCGCACGGCGTTGCCCATGTCGTAGACGCCGGGCACCTCACGAGCGGCCATACCGGCGATCTTGGCGACGACGTTCTCGTCAATGGTGGTCACGCCGTGCGAGGTCTGGAGGGGACCGCGAGGGGACTTGTCCTCCTCGGCCTGCTCGTTGCGCTCGCGCTGCTGGCCGGTCTGGGGAATGTCGTTGTTGCTCATGAGAGCCTCTTTCGTTGATCCGTGAGATGGATAGTGACGGAATGTGGTGGTGCGCGGGCCAGCAACTGTTCTGTCAAGGTGCCCGGTGGCTTCCGTGGCCGGCTCGTGTAACTGGCCGTCTTGACCGACTGTCTTTGCTATCCGTCATGACTGCCGCGCTGATAGGAGGACGTTGCCGGCCGGGGAATCCTCACGCCTCCAGGCCATGGCTTGCGTCACAAGAACGGCGAAGCGGGTTTCATGGAGGCGATGAGTGCCTCCATGAAACCCGCTTCGGGGCGCCGAGGGTCTACTTCCGGCCGGTGACGCTCAGGTAGATGGAGATCGCGACGATGGCGGCGATGATGGACAGGGCCCAGCGGATCCAGTCGATGCCGGCGGTCTGAGCGACGCCGAAGAATCCGGCAACCGTGCTTCCGATGAGTGCGCCCACGGCGCCCAGCACGATGGTCCACAGCACCGAGATGTTCTGCTCGCCCCGCATGATGAGTCGAGCCAGGGCTCCGATGATGGCGCCGGCGATGATCATTCCGATGATTGACAGCATGGTCTCTTCCTTCGACGGTGTCCGATGAAGCGGGGTGCGCCTCACTCACATGGACATTGGTACGGTTGTGGAGCGTGCCAGTCAGTCATGAGATGAGAGGCAACACTCCCTGATAGACGCCATGGAACGGTTAATCGTCATGGTCCGGAAGTGTGGCACGCATTACAGCACTGTCGGGTCGGTCTGTCCTTCGGCGGTGAGCTCGGGCGCGGTGAAGGTGCGCACCTGGGCGGCATCTGCGCCGATGAGTGTGGGGGAGTCCACCTGCTCACCGAGAGTCTCCAGGGAGCGGGCGGTCACCAGCAGCCGGTTCTCCATGGAGCCGACCGCCTTGTTGTAGGCGGTCACGCTGCGCCGCAGCGCCCCACCCAGGGCATCGAGATGGCCGGCGACGGTCCCCAGCCGCTCGTAGAGGGTTCGGCCGAGCTCCAGCAGTTCGCGGGCGTCGTCGTTGACGGCGGTGCGGGCCCAGGCCGTGGCGCAGGTGCGCAGCAGGGTCAGCAGCGTCACCGGTGAGGCCAGGGCGACTCCGCGCCCCAGCGCGTGCTCCAGAAGCGCGGGGTCCGCCTCCAGAGCGGCCGAGAGCACGGCCTCAGCCGGGACGAAGAGCACCACGAGCTCGGGCGAGTCCCCCAGAGCCCGGTCGTATCGGCGTGTGGCCAGCTGGTCGACGTGTCCGCGCAGAGCCTTGGCGTGAGCGGCCAGGGAGCTCGCCTCGCTGGGACTCGTCCTCCGGGCTGGCGCCCTGGACGGCGGTGGCCGCCAGGTAGGAGTCCATGGGCGCCTTGGCGTCCACGGCCAGGTACCCGTCCCCGGGCAGGTGGACGACGACGTCGGGCCGGGACCGGCCGGCAGCGCCCTCACCGGCGGCCGGGCCTGTCAGGCCGCCGCGCCTCTGAACCAGTGCCCCGATGGTGCGCTGCTCGGAGAAGTCCACGTGCCGCATCATCCCGGGAGGCCTCCAGGACCCTGGCCAGCTCGACCTCGCCCCACATGCCACGCGCCGAGCGCGGCGCGGCGCACCCTCCAGGGAGGCGGTGGAGCAGGGCCAGGTCCCTGCTCGCGCAGCGCGGTGGCCCGCAGCTGCTCGGCCAGAGCCGCGTGCTGCTCGGCTCGCTGCTTCTCCAGGGACTCCACCCGGGCCCCCACCTGCTCGAGCTGGCTGCGCACCGGTGCCAGGGCCCGCAGCACGGAGCCGTCCCGCTCGGCACGCTCCTCAGCCACCTGGGTGCGCAGGACAGCTCCTCGGCCCGCGCCTGCCACTGGGCGGCCTGGGCCCGCAGCTCCCGCCACCTGCTCGTGGTCCGCGCGGACCGCGGTGGTGCGCCGGGCGATCGCGCCGATGTAGCCGATGACCACCCCGATCGCCAGACCGACCAGGAGCAGCAGGGATGGGAAGAAGGACGGGTGAGGGCTCATGAACCGATGGTGCCCCAGAGGTACGACATCTATGTCGCCCTCTTAAGCGCAGCGGCGCCAGGCGGCTGCCAGTCGCCGCTCCTGCCCGCTCCGACGTCGTCAGCCAACCCCTTCGCAGCCGCATGTCAGCCAACCGCTCGGACCTGGGTCAACAGTCCTGAATCCCGACCTCTCGACCAAGCGGTCACGGAGAAGAGACCAACGGCACGGCGCCTCTGCTGCTGAGGGAGGATGGGTATCTGCGCAGGCAGTGCCATGCTTAGTAGACGTGAGCGTCCTGCGTGGTATCGAACTGACCAGTTTCAAGCTGATCCTGGCCGTCGCCCTTCTCGCCCTCCTGACCGCCGTCATCGCGGCAGTACTCCTGCCACGGACGGTCCCGGCCGCCACGCGGGAGAAGACCGCTGACGGCCCTGCCCGCCCCGCGCTCCGAACGGTGCTGCGCGGCGTCGGACGCTACACGGCTCGCACCGTCATGGTGAGTGTGCCGGTGCTGCTCGTCATGGTGCTCGCGGGGCTGCTCATCAACCGGCCCATGCACTACGTGCGCACTGTCGGCGACGTCATCGAGGCGGCCTCCCCACGAACCCAGGTCGTCTCGCGCGTCACGCCCCTGCCGGAGGCCTCCGCCTACGACGCCGCCCCAGCCTCGGCCTGGAAGGCGTCCTTCCACGACGCCGGCGACGGCTCCCAGGAGGCCACCTGGACCGGTCCGGTCAGCGGCATCACCCTGCCGGTGCGCGTCATCGTGCCGTCGGGCTACAGGCCCGATGACGGCCGCACCTACAACGTCATCGAGGGCATCCACGGCTGGGTCGGCGACCCGCAGTCCCTGGTGACGGGTATGGCCTCGCCCAAGCGGCTCCAGGAGGCGATCGACGCCGAGCGCATCCGCCGTCGATCATGGTGATCCCTCGGTCAACGTGGACGGCAGTCAGCACGACTGCGTCAACATCGCCGGCCGCCCGCCCGTGGAGACCTGGACCGCCGAGGAGATCCCCCGCATGGTCCAGGCCACCTTCCCCAATGTCTCTACGCAGCGGGCCGGCTGGATGCTCATGGGGTATCTCAGCGGGCGCCTACTGCGCGGCCCGGACCGCCTATGACGTCCCGCAGCGATTCGGCTCGGTGGGCGTCATGTCCGCCTTCGACCACCCCAGATGAGGGGCACTGGCTCACGGGGGCAAGCAGCTCCAGGCGCAGAACACGCTGTCCACCATGCTGGAAGCGCGTAAGCCCGACGGCCTGCGCTTCTACGTCATGGGGGCCCAGGACGACTCCACCGGCTCGGCCCGGGCCGCCTGGTTCATGGAGGACGCGGCGCGGGAGCCCGACTCGGTGACGATCGACACCCCGGCTCACGGCGGGCACTCCTGGGTCCTGTGGAACAACTACTTCCCGTCGCTGCTGACCTGGTGGGGCTCGGACCCGGCGGTCTTCGCCGCGGCCGGTCTGCCGGCGCAGGAGGGCGATGTATGGGCCAAGGCCACCGCCGCCGGCGTGAGGCCTCTGACGGAGACGCCCAGGGACCAGCGTGTGGTGGGGTCCCTTTCGCCGACGCGTGCCAAGCCCTTCGAGATCAACGGTCTGGGCACCATCACCGTGGCGGTGGTCGCCGCGCTGGTCGCGCTCGGAACCGCCCTGTTCTGGTCGCCCCGCTGGGGTCGACGGCGTGACGGCGGCAAGCCGTCGGTGGCGCAGCTGGGCGGCGCGATCCTGGGACGCATCGTGGTGGTGATGGTGACGGCGGGCCTGGTCGCGCTGGCGGCGGGGATCGAGCGTCAACGCCGGCGGAGGCTTCTACACCTCGTGGCGCGATCTGCGGGCCTCGGTCCGAGTAAGCAACACCGCCGGGAAGTGAGTGGTGCCCCGGCGGCCTGATCCCGCCGGGGGACGCCGTCGAGGCGCACGGTGTCGGAGGGGCCGTCTAAACTCTCCTGCGTGGCACTTACCATCGGAATCGTCGGACTGCCCAACGTCGGCAAGTCCACCCTGTTCAACGCCCTGACCCGCGCGACCGTCCTGGCCGCCAACTACCCGTTCGCGACCATTGAGCCGAACGTGGGGTTGTGCCCCTGCCGGATGCGCGCCTGGACAAAGCTCGCCGAGCTGTTCCACTCCGCGAGGTGGTCCCGGCGACGGTCTCCTTCGTGGATATCGCCGGGATCGTGCGCGGCGCCAGCGAGGGTGAGGGGCTGGGCAACCAGTTCCTGGCCAATATCCGTGAGGCGGACGCCATCTGCATGGTGACGCGCGCCTTCGAGGACCCGGACGTGGTCCACGTGGACGGGCAAGGTGGAGCCGGCCGGGGACATCGAGACGATCAGCACCGAGCTGGTGCTGGCGGACATGCAGACCCTGGAGAAGGCGATCCCGCGCCTGGAGAAGGAGGTGCGGGGCAGAAGACGGAGCCCGTGGTGCTGGAGACGGCGCAGGCGGCCCTCAAGGTCCTGGAGGAGGGACGCTGCTGTCCGCCGGGGCGGAGGCCGCAGGGATTGATGCGGAGGTGCTGGGGACCTTCCAGCTCACTGACCACCAAGCCCTTCATCTACGTGTTCAACATGGACGACGCCGGGATGAGCGACGAGGCCCGTCAGGCCGAGCTGCGCGAGCTGGTGGCGCCGGCGGAGGCGATCTTCCTGGACGCCCAGTTCGAGGCCGAGCTCGTGGGCTGGAGCCGGAGGAGGCGGCGGAGATGCTGCATGAGAACGGGCAGGAGGAGTCCGGTCTGGACAAGCTGGCGGGGTCGGCTTCGACACCCTGGGGCTGCAGACGTACCCTGACGGCGGGGAGAAGGAGTCCCGCGTGGACGATCCGCAAGGGCGCGACGGCGCCTCAGGCAGCAGGTGTCATCCATACTGATTTTGAGCGAGGGGTTTTTATCAAGGCGGAGATCGTGAGTTATGATGACCTGGTCCAGTACGGCAGCGTTGCTGAAGCCCGCGCTCACGGCCGAGTGCGCATGGAAGGAAAGGACTACGTCATGGCGGACGGGGATGTCGTCGAGTTCGAACAGGACTAACGTCTAAGCGCTAGACTGGAGGCACGAAGATCGCCAGCAGCAACCCCTCAGCCTGCAAGCCGGGCACGTGCGCCCCTGCGATCACCACGTTCAACGTTCACCAGCATCGACTCGGTTCCTCATACGACGACCTTCTGCATCCCAATGGAGCAAGCGCCCTCATCGAGGGACGCTCTAACTTGTTCTGTCTGCGATGCGCCAGCAGCGTCCAGACCAATGTGACGTCCCCTCCGTACTGGTCGTTGCGTGACTACGGAATCGAAGGTCAGATCGGCCTCAACGAGACGGTCTACGCCTACATCGATGCGCCGCAGACATGTTCGATCAGGTCATGCGGGTGCTGCGAGCGAACGGTACGCTGTGGCTCCAATATCGGTGACTCCTACACACCTCCGGGCGGCCGGGGCTGGCGCGCTCAGATAAGAAGAACCGCGCTCGCGCGATGAAACTACGACCGCCGACTCGAGGGGCTCAAGGATAAGGACCTCATCAGGGGTGCCGTGGCGTATCGCGTGCACTCCAGGAGCGTGGCTGGTATCTGCGCTCGGAGGTCATCTGGAACAAGCGACGCTCAGCCGGAGGTGTGCGAGATCGTCCCACGCGCTCATGACCGGGTCTTCCTCTTCTCCACGTCCGAGAGATTACTTCTGCGACGTCGAAGCCGTCAGAGGACCTAACGACCGTCGACTGCGTACCGTGTGGGACATACATCAAGACGAGGGCGAACCGTGCAGCCTCAGGGCACTTCGCTGCACGTTCGACGGAGAGCTCGTCGAGCGGTGCCTGCGCATCGCATCTGGACGAGTCTCGTTCTCGGCCTTCCTGGGATCCGGGACGGGCGCATTGGTTGCGAGACTCCAATCGCCGCTTCATCGGGGTCGAACTCAGCGGACTGCGGAGATGAGCCGCGATCGCCTCACCCAGGCGGGGTTCGCGACACTACCCCGTGGTGCATATTCAACAGGAGGGTCAGCATGGGGCGGTTTGGGTTTCCGCCACCTGGCAAGCATGAGTTTATGTAGCGCCTTCTTGGCTCGGATGCAGGTCAAAGCGGTGGTCTTCACGATTCGGTCCGCGCCGCTGCTCACTGATGTCGACGCATGGCGTTCTTCGCCAACAGGTGACGACCTTCGCTCCGCGCGCGATTCTCCCTGATCATTCCAGGGATCAGGTGTGCGAGATGAAAGAGGTCTTTGCTGTCGGTCACTCCTCAAGGAGTCGCCTGGACTGCTGACGTGCTATCGACTGCTGCTTGGTGTCAGTCGAAGCAGTTCTTCGCACTCGCGACAGTGGCCTGAACATCTCAAGCCCGGAAGAGCACCAGGGCTCACACCGGCGGCGGAAAAAGCTCGCGGATACGTTCTGCACGGAGTTGAACGTTGCACGATGAACACTCTGCTGCATGCTCTGCCGGTGGATTCGTTGCGCCGGGACGTTGATCACCGACCTTGCTCGCACGTAGCGCTGGGCGGATGGCTCATAGCGCCAGCGGGCGGATCAGCGCCATAGAGCCACCACCGGTGTCTTTGATGCGATGAAGGCCATCGTGCGCGCGCGAGGGCAAAGCCCGTTCACGAAACGGATGTCTCGATCGCTGCAGAGAACAACTCCGGTCGCGAGAGTGACCCTCGCTCTGGCTCCCGACGACGTTGTCATCCGCGAAAGCGTGCAGGGTTCCCTCGTCTACAAGGTGGCGATCGAGATCCAAGGGTGGCCGGGACTGTGCAGGCTTCCATAATCGCGTCGGTGAGGCTGAAAGTCCCATCAGAAGGCGCGTGCTGATGGGGCGCAGGACTGCTGGACCGTTATCGGCCTCGATCGAGTGGGCGCTGACACGTGGCGCGCCGTGAGTCGCCGACAATAACGCAGGGGTGGCTTGACGTCAGCCAGGTCCTCGCTTGATCAGAAGGACCGCACTGGAATCGCCTGGTAACGCTCACCTCTCGTATGGGCATCTAATGTCCGTCCCTCATCCACGCTGCAAAGCAGCCATCTACCTGCGCATATCGCTCGACCGCGAGATGGACGGTCGGCTATCGACCGCCAGCGCGAGCGATGCGCGAGAGCGCTCGCCAAAATACCACCGCCAGTGGCAGGTTGTCGAGGACCTCCCGTCGACCAGTCGAAGCCGCCACGGACCGCGCACGTCGCCTGCCTACGACCAGATGGTCGCTGACTACAAGGCTGGTGCCTTCCGACGCCATCGTCTGCTACGACCTCGACGGCTCGCTCGCCAGCGCCGGGCGTCGAGGCTGGATCGACGCATCGAACTGCGCAGCCTCGCCCTGGTCACCGCCAGCGGCGACGCCGACCTCTCCACCGACGGCGGGCGTATGTACGCGCGAATCAAGGCCGCTGTCGCCCCGCGCCGAGATGGAACGCAAGGGTGCACGCCGGTCAGTTGCCAGCTCAACGGGCTAAGCGGGGCGCGCGCAAGGATGCTGCCCCTCGGCTACGCCGTCAGCGGCGAGGTCATCCCCGACGAAGCCGGAAGCCGTCCGCGCCGTCTACCGCCTGTGCCACCCGCACCGACCACCCGAGTCGCTTCCAGCTCGCTTTGCCCGTGGCCTGAGTGGTACCAAGTCCATCGCGGGACTGGATCCGCGTCCCAAGCACTCCACATCGTCTCTGCCGGGCGGTAGCCGGCGACGACTGGCCGGTGCAAACGCCTACCGTCGAGTCGATGCGACGGTGAGTGCGAGCTCGACTGTGCTCGGCATCCTGCCGAAACCCCGCTACGCCCGGATAGTCGACCTACACAAGACCGCTCCAGCCTGACGGAGACGCCGCCGCGCATGCGGGCGACAGATTCTCCGCGACGACGCCGAGGAGCCCATCCGTAGCCAGTGGGACGCCATCGTCGACGACGAGACGAGTGGCGGGCACAGAGCATCGCCCGGTGACGACGCCAGGCGCGTAACTAACACCTCTGGATCGACTAGCGCAAGCACCTGGGCTCGGGCACTACCGCTGTGGCGTGTGCGGGTGCCAAGGTCACCGAGCCGCAGTGGCTGCAGGTGCGCCAAGCGCACGTCAGCGAGGGCGATCAAGGCTAATGTCACTGTCACGAGTCTCATGCGTAGCAGTGCCGGGTCTGACGTTTTTGTCTCTTGAAAGTAATCGCGAAACGTACCTCAAGAAACCTGATGCTCTGCGCATGGAAACTGTGGCTGATACAGGCTCGACAGAAACCGGGCATGTAACGCTGCTATTTCAGGCACACCAGACGTGCGTGCGCATTCTAGAGGCCAACGCATGACTGCGGCAGGAGATCATTGAGGCCGTGACCTCAAAGCGCATCCGTGATGCCGCTGAGGCCCGCATCGCCCAGTTGGAGAGCCGAGCGGCTCACGCGCAGGCGAGCTGCCATGGCTGCTACGTCCTCCGGAGCAGACGACCCGTCCCAGGCGTTCCCGCTGACGCCTCGCTTGAAAGTCCAGCGACGGATCATCGACCTCCTCGCGACCGTGACCCTCGTGCCTCAGCTCCGCGGCAGGAGGCGTTTCAAGCCCCGACAGTGTGAACGTCAGTGGCGAGTGACAACGCAACAGAGCCGCGCCGGGTGTCTGGTGAGAGCGTGACCTGGCGTAAGCTGATTCTCCGAAGCACAGCCGGTCAGGTCACCTCTCGTCCAACTGCTTGGAGGAGATCACTGCATGACTATCATCATCACCGGCACCACACCTCGTGTCTCTGGCCTGCCTGTCTCAACTGCTACAACAACGGTCGTTTGGCGAATCGGTCAGTGAGTCGACAGCGCCGATAGCTGCCTCCGTAACCCTGGAGCAGGCTCACGGCGAGGGCGCAGGAGGCCCGGACGAAGAGCTGTGAGAGATCTGGTGCGTCGACCGCGGCACTTTGGAGAGAGGGTCGTCAAGGCGCTGAGCAAGCACCTGCATCACCGACCGATCTTAAGAAGAAAAGAACCCCGTAGCCATGTCGCTACGGGGTTCTCATTCGCCGTCTCACCAGTGCCGATCTTCTCCGAGCCGCGTCGCCCAGCCGCGGACCACTGCTCCAGGCCGGCTACACCGCCCATGGCGTGCCCGGTGCGATGAGAACCTTGGCCCACGTGCCTCAGCAGCGCTAAACGGAGACCATGCCCAGCCGAAGGGGACCAAACCCGGCAGCGTAGGCGACGCGACCAGCCCACGATCACGAGGAGCACGGTGGCCAGCGGCAGCAACAAGCAGAGCCGCCCATGGCTATCATAATCAACAGCGTAACTG